>Ga0210059_1005127_pt1 | contig 21076 bp, 7 predicted proteins | sample Ectturendosymbi2_FD_188042 | JGI IMG/M metagenome (GOLD analysis project Ga0210059, IMG submission 188042) | Ecteinascidia turbinata endosymbiont from Florida, USA - Sample 2 (SPAdes) (version 2) | ecosystem: Host-associated > Tunicates > Ascidians > Unclassified | place: Key West, Florida...
TCCCCTGAAAAAGAGGAACTCTCAAGGAACCCCACTACATGTTTTGCGGAACCCTAGGGTTCCGCGGTACCCCTGTTGAAGAGCACTGGTTTAGGTTCAAGAGTATCTATATCTTCGTATGACTCGTGCTAAAGCTTCAGAGTCTTGTGATGCATGAACAACAATATGCGCTTGATTGGGTTTTCGAGGGGCAGCGAGTCATAACGTTGTGTAAATACTAACTGAATGCCAGCAGTTGAAGTGCCACTAATTTAAATGCTGATTGAAGGTGTGTTGTGTATTATCTCTGTGTTCGACTGATATTTTTCTTGTTAATTTGTGTGCACATTTCAAATCGTTTTTAATGTCTACGCCTGCAGGCGAGAGATGACGACATGGATGGAATACTGTATTCAATAGTATTAGAGGACGGAAAGGCACCAAAAGAAGGACGAAAGTTTATACTTGATAAAAAAAGCGGAATTCTGCGGCTTAATCTGAGCAACCCATCTTTAAACAACATGATTGGAGAACATAACTTGAAAGTTAAGGTAATCACTCCTACAACATTTTATTTCAATAGATCATTTTTCACCACTCAGTGTCTCACAGTACGAGTAGGCTACAGACTTCATAACCCATGGAAGACATAAATACGTCGTGTAGACAGATTTTGTAAACAATGAGTTTAACGAATGAGTTCCAACTATGTGCTGTAGTCCTCCCACTTAGCATTGAGTGTTTAAAATATTTTGCTGATTTCAGATCTCACACCTTACGCTTTAGTCGTTATACAGAACCAGGAGCTTAAACTAACAGCTCTCTTAGGGGCAAAGCTAATCTGAAGAGCACCCCAGCAGATTTTCTAAATAAAATTTGAGATTGATCACGTGCTAAAGGGTTTGCTCAAAGCAGCTTAGAGGAAATACCAAATCACGAAAGTGTCACGCAAATGCGTAAGCCAGGCTAGCGTTACACCCTGCGAGAAAAGAGACGAGTTTCCCGTTACACGAATGTAATTCGATCGACCGAGTTGCAAGTCAAACCGATTACTCGCTTAAATTCAGCAACCATGATTAAGATCTGTCTTCTCAATACGTTGCAACATCCAACCTTAGCATCAAAAACAGTCCTACGTGAAACCTCATGGAAGCAAAAAAGCAAGCGATAATAGTCCAGCACTTCCGTTCCAAACCTTACGAGTGTGCCCTTCAGCATGACACGTTTTTATTTTGAATCTTCATGTGATCGGTTTCAACGATTTTTTTCAAAAAGTGAATAATATTTTGAGAGTGTTCTGTAAAGCAATACTATTCGCACGACAGCATCCAACTCCGCACGATGAAGAGCTAAAACCATTCCAAAGTAAGATGCATTGCAACGATAACCTCCCAAACAATAAATCCGTAAACGCGAAGTGACAGGCAAAATTTCAAAACTGGTGTTTCAGTACTGCTTGCATGCGTTCGTTGAAACTCAGTCTGGAACTGATCCCGCGCAGGCCCAAGACTCCGGTAGTCCTCCTCTAGCCGGGTACACCAGCCTCCGCGTCATGGTCACCGACCTCCCGCTGAATCAACTGCAGGCTTTACGAGAACGACTGAAGAAAAGTGAAGAAGACCCAGCGAAAGAAGACTTTACTGTAGTTTGGATTGCCTCTCTCGCCACAGTCACAGTCCTCCTCATCGTCGTACTTACGGGAGTGGTGGTGAAATGCAGAAAAGACAACAAGGTATTTTTGCATTGCGAAGTGTTTCGTATTTAAATGTTCCTGTGATTGTGAACCTTCAGCGAACCGTGAAGTATTTTAGAAGAAATTGTTAACATAACAATGAACTTTTAATCATGTCTCCATTTCGAAGTAACTTGTGAGATGAAAACACCAGTGACACAAAGCAAAGTAACCATTTGGTTGTCAGTGACGTCTAGAAATACGTGTTTTTCTTGCGTTTTTGTAGCAGTTTTCTGCCCATTGGACTGGACCATAAACTTAATGAAATTTCCTTGACTATACATTCTCACAGGAAATACGAACTTACAACTGCAGAACGGCTGAATCCAGGCAGGGGTGGCAACTTGGTCTAAGCCAACAAGAGCTAGCTCGTGATGTCAAAGTCAAGTCATCAAACCATATTATGTCCTCGCGGGATTCAAACCTGAATAGCACGGAACGGAATGAAACAAAGCGACGGTAAAACAAAAAAGATAAAGAGCTTGCGACTGGCATGTGGTTGATATCGTAATTTAGCTATTTCACAGCCGATTAACGTTGTTTTAAGCAATTAAATGTTTTGCAGATTTTCGTTCAATGCTGAACACCATACGGTTAAGTGCCAAACCACCGACTGTGTTTCCGAACTTGCTCATAGGAGTCTTGAGCGGAAGCTGAGCAGTTTTTCGTCGGTAATTTTTTCTTTGTTATCTTCCTCTGACTTTTAGTTTACGCTTCACACAGTTATCGAGCAACCGGCTAAATATCTTTTACAGCCTGCTCATCCTAGCCTTCGCAAAGTGCTTGTCACTGACGGCGATAGTGGAAGAGGTGACAGTGATCATGATACGGGAAGTTGTGAGGAAAAGGGTGATTTTTTGTTTTTATATTAAAAACGTCTATGTTAAGTCCAACCGATTCTGCTTTTTGCTAAGAATCTTCTGCCAACAATTCCAAAAAAAAACTGTTCGTTTCAGTTTGAACATAATTGTGAAGTAGCGAAAAGCTAACTTAAGCTAACTGTTCACCATGGTTTGATCAAGTATCCACTTGTAAAGCTGCTAAATAACTAGAAACCATTATCATTATCAAAAACCTGTGTTTTCCGCCTAAAAATGTTTGATTGTGTCTTTAAACCAGGGGTTCCTAACCGGGGTGAGTGAACCCTTTGTGGTTGCGTGATCCATCCCAAGGGGTTCGTGACACGTTTCTAAGAGTCAAAACTAGTACGTTTGTTAAAATGAAGCCATATGTTGCATAAAGCCTAATCGAGCGAAGGTCATATACCTAATTGGTAATATATTTATTCCCGAGCAATGTATTAATTTATGTAACATCAACATGCCTTTGAGATCATGCTGCATTTGGCGATAAAGGTTACTGGTACAAGCATTGACTTTCTCTTTCTACCGTTTGTGACTTGATGAAGGTTTTACGAGCTTGAATTAAAAGGAATTTAGGAAATATACTCTAGGTCTGTGCTACTGTAACTCACCTCTCTCAGTGTGTACTACTTGTGAGTTAGCTTCTTGTTCAGATGCTCCATGCCCTGGAGACAGCATTTCTTCTGCAGGGGACCTCGTGTAACTCTTATCCATATAGACTGTAACCAGTTACACCTGTAGTTAATGAACTTGTGTAGTTGTGCGATTACATATTAGTAACGTAGTGGTTTGATCTCAATATTTAAAGACGTAACCTTTCTACTTAAATTCAGATGTAACAAGAGTTTTAAAAATGAATAAATGCGTTTGTTCATCTTTAGGGTCATTGCAATATCACATTAGGATCTTGATGGTTTCACGAAACACTATGAAACACAGACAACATAACGTAGTAATTAGGGATCGTGTCTCGAAATGTTAGAGGCTCGTAGAGACATTCGGCAACCACAGGGGTTCATGGAGGATAAAGTTAGGGAACCAGTGCTGTAGACAACGCTGTGCAAAACGTGCTGGAAGATATTGCGCATGATCGCTTTTGAATAAACATACGCGCTTCCAACTTCTACCGTAGTTCGTTGACATATAGAGTTGTTTCATGAATGATGTTCCGTCGTTCGTGGCGTAAATAATGTCGCGAGCCATCATTTTTCAGAATATCTGAATACAGCAAATCTACCTGTCGTTCATTATCAGCACGAAGAGGGCGACGTTGCTATTATGGAGCTGAGCGCATCCAATGACATGGGACCACTGTGTACCAGCAGTTGTCTTGAATATGGTCACAGCGACGCATGTTGGATGAATGTTTACGGTAAGAGTTTTTTTTAAAAAACGATTTTTCAACATATGTTTAATATACCATACGCAAATAAACTGAAATCAAATAATTTTTGTCGGTTCAAATTTTTTCTTATAAAATACCTAAAATCATATTCGCGCTCACTGCATTAACCATTATGTATTGGACGCTACGCAACGATTTGTTTAGAGAAATGTGTGAAAGCTGAGTATTTACATAAACGAGGATAGATATCCGTACATTGTTTGCATATAATTGCAGGCTCTACACCTGTCCCGCAAAACCTTGTTGCGTCACCAACCGAAGTTTTACCACCGTTTTATCCCTACCCGGTTTCATGCAACATCGCGACCTCCCCTCGAATGCTGGAGCCAATTTGTGAGACGCAACCTCTCCATTCCGTGCTCGAGTGTTATGACGATGAAGACAGGAACAACATGAGTTGTGCTCTGGGAGAAAACGACAACGCAGAACTACTGCCGCAGACGATGTATTACAATACTGAAGCGACATACGCCAGGGAATATACTCTCCCGTACCAGCACAAAATGCACTTTTCTGTCGCGCAGTCATCCATGTCGAATCACTACGATTTAGTGTCAGCTTACCGCACGGGGTCACCAGACCCACGCAGCAACGGCAACAGACCTTCATCGGTGTCAGACTTGTTTCACGATGGCGCTAGCGCACCTGCGCCATCGTCCGAGTCATACGGCAAGCAATCCTGCTCGCCGTTCCAGCACACGTCAATGAACATGTCTCCCAGCTCGTTCACCCTGAGCCCGAGTGTCAGCGCTGAGTGCGGAAGACAAAGACGGTCGGTTGCTTCGCTTCACGGCGAACTGTTACACAAAAAATTCCTTTCCGTCGCCCAAGGTACATCGCTCCCCGAGGCCCAGCCTGCGGATTGCGGCAATGTTAGTATGCAAGAAACGCAACAAATTATCAACGACATTGATAACTTGATAGACCAATAAGAATTTATATTCTGTGTTTTTTTATTTCGTTCCAGATTGTTCTTTGTTTAGCTTTTGTAAACCTCAAGAAAATTGGCTTCTCACCGAAACTGCTTTCAGTTGCCTACAATCATTGTTGCATTTATCACGCAGTTATACCTTTGCATTATTTCTTCATTTAGAAACTGCATTGTGATTTTCGTGAATAAACGTGTGAATCATTAGTCACCGCGTATAGCCCGGCAAGAACCAAGCTAATTTCAAGTAGCAGATATCTAACGCCATGCCTCGTAATTCTAATAGCAGCATGAGAAAAGATTGAAGAAAGAAAATACCCTGTAAAATACCGGAAAGGCAGAAACCAGTCAGGAGCTGAAAATTTCGTACAGCTCGAGATCATTACTAAAAGAGCCACCTTTGTACATTTTGTTAGGTGTCAAATCTCTTGTTCAAATGAAGTTTACAAACTGTGTTTACAGTCGAAAAAACAAGGCACAATGTGATGGAAACTTTTTTAAGAAACTGACTAGTAAAAGCTAATGCCTCCTTGCATATTCTAAAACGTAATAATTATCGAAAGGAAACTTTCACAACAAATCTTCAGACAATATATGCCGGTGTTTGCAGACTAAATATTTTGCCCACAGAGGAAGCATTCTCCGCTCTTCCTCAAATAGATCTGCCGCAAGTAGTAAAACAAGGTAGCAATAGCAAGGCTCCAAATTCTTAACCAAATTTTACAAATTATATAAGGGACGCAGTTTTTGAATGTTCTATGCACGACGTGGTACCATTTTAATGGATAAAAGAATTGACACGTTTGTCAAAGGTGATGGTTTCAAAGGAAACCATTAACATTTTTGTAGCCTAAAGGTTTTGTTTTTTTGTTTCTTTCGCAGAGAAAACGGACATGCAAATTTTGAAGTTTGCGAAAAGTACAAGGATTAATTTTAACTGAAAAAGGCACTTGTTCATTGCTATTAAAGAAGTTCTATCCAGTGGCGTAGCCAGCCCAAGAATTTGGGGGGGCAAAATGTTTGAATTTAGGTGTATAACACTATTTTGTTTGGGAAAAACGCTTCTCAAAGCACAAAATGACTACACGTTCTAAAAATTTGGGGGAGGGGCATGGCCCATTTTGCCCCCCCGCTGGCTACACCTATGGCTTTGCCTGCAAATATATTACAAAATTTATTTATTAGAATGTTTATCTACCACCAGCTGATCTCCCAGCACCATTAAGACTTTCTAAAGTTTTGTTCAAAAATATGCACAACGTTAAACAGAAACTTTCTTCCTGTTGACGACTAAAATTTTTCCCAGGCATAAAGAAAAGTCCAAGGCATTTAAGTAGTGTTCGGAAGACAGTATTTTAAGAGCTGATGATATAAAGTATAGTTTGCTTTTGACCGACATTGGCAGGAATACTGTTGTGTGTCTCACACAAGTGATATTTTAGGCAAAGATGTAATCTCATCGCTTCCTCTCTGCATGGTCTTCTCAAGGCGAGTAACCGTCAGCACAGAGTCGTTCACAGCAGCAGTGATTCAAGGTATAGGAAATATCCTGCTATCATACAGGTAACCAACCAACTGCAACTACAATCGGGCGCACTCGGTTTGGCTGCAAGAGGATCTTAGCAAATCAGAAGCCTGATTGAAAAAACAGTATGGCGAGATTGCAGATCGCTATTGTTATACTCCCCATGGATGCGGTTGACGCTTCACCAGCCAGCCCTGGGAAGGTTCCATCTCTAAACAGTCCTATCGCTGAGGAGTCTTGATTTGTGTAACCAAATATTTTTGTATGCAGAGAAAAAGTGTGTTTCATCTCAAAATTCTAAGCAAAGTCGTACAAAACGAATTTCAAGCAAAGTTGAAAAAAGTTATGCCCATTTTACCTTCACACAAAATCTTGTTTTTGGCAAATAGAGTCCATCAGTTACACCAGGCGCGCAACCGGGGGGGGTATTTGGAGCATTTGCCCCTCTCGAAATTTTCAAAACATTGGATAGCAATTTTGACATTTGCAGAAACTTTCAAATAGTAAAGTTGAAATTTTGTATTCTAATCATTTTTAAGAAAAGTTTTACTTGAATTATTGTTTGTCTTACTGGTTAAATTATCTCCTTACAAGATATATCTTGAGACAGGCCATCTGATCGAAAATTTCGTAAATTATTGGTATATGCTGAAAATTGGGAGATCGTTTCAAATGTTGGTAGCCTATTTCTAAGGTATTTTTTATCCTTTCTTTCGTGGGGAGATGTGGGATCTTTGACCAGGGTGGGCTCAATGACCATAGGCTATTTCTCGCCACCTAGTGAATGTGTGCTCTTGTGGTTTTGGCAGTGAAGTTGAGATTGCTTTCTTGTTGCCTGTACGTGTTTTAGAAGAGCTACAGCTGTTAAATAAACTTTTATGGGCTAATTTTAATTTTGAAGGAAGAAAGTAAAATTTTGGTGCCTGCATTTTTTGTTTTTGCAAATGACAGGCAGCTTTTTTCGAAAGATTTTTTGCATATGTGATATGCTCAAGGAACGAGTTTTAAAACTGCAAGAGGTTGAAAATTGATACTGTATATTTTTTTTGTTATGACACATAACGTAAAAATGGTGGCAGAAGGGACCTTTGAACCATGCGAGAAAGGGACCAATGACCCTGCAATTCAAAGATCCCCTTGCCATATTGTTTAATGTCTCCAGCTTAAACATACCTACTTTCAAAATTAGTAAAAGCAAAAAAGGATTGTTTTATCAAGAAGGGCTCAATGAAGCGTTGAGAGATGTGATGGAGCATCAAATTAGTCTGCGAAAATCTTCCAAAGATAATGGCTGAGAATCTTACGTCGATAGGTCCAAAAAGCAAAAACATAAGGTCGTGGTTCTGTGAGAAAATATTCGATGGCTACCGTACACAGGTGCGTTGCTAGACATATAAATAGATTTTTGCTGACATTCGTCATCCATTTTCCAAGCTATACGAAGCATCTTAGGGCTATATATACAAAGCAATCATCTAAGCATTGTAGGCTAGTATGAACCATCTACGTGCAAGGTTTCGCGCAGAGCTAAAGATAAACCAAAGATACGTATAAAATCGTCAGGAGTCAGCTATCCGCACCTAGCGATGCGAATGTCATTATAAACTCAGTTCAATGTCTATGGAAAGAAGTCCTTTCTCAGCAAAGTCACTTTAAGATCTTACAATCAGTCACTTTAAGATCTTACAGAGTATATATTTCGCCTACGATGTAGGCGTCATCAGCTCTTATTCAAATAGAATCAAACTCAGTTTTTCATTAAGACGTTAAGATTAAACTCAGTTCATTAAGACAGTGTCACAGCAAATGGTTACTCCTTAGCCGAGCCGGAAATTGGTGGTGTATTGAGCGGATCTTCGGGCCAAATTATTGAGGCCGGTTGTTACTGCATTGCAAAAGTTTTTCGAATTATGGAAATGTTGAAATGCTTGTAGAATTGGTGCTAACAGGGGCGTAACAAATGGGGGCAAGGGGGGTGCCATTGCCAGGGTGCCGGATCATTATGGGGGAGCCAAATCACTGCGGTGGGAGCCAAATGTCTGCTTGGGGCGCCGAAAAGTTCCAACAATGTCACAACTACTTTCTTCAATACAGTAAATTTCCTTCGGAAAGACCTCAGGTTCGAACATGGGGAAGCCAAACTTGCTGCTTGCCCTGGGCGTCGTCTAACCTCGTTTCTTCCCTCGGTGCTAATGGGACCTGATGATGATGGTGACTTTAAAGTTTGTAGTAGCCCATATAACGCCTTTCTGCTGTTGTGAGATTTGATGCCATTTATCTCAGTATAGGATTGAAGGTGCTTAAGACTGAGAAACGGTTGCAACTTGTGGCAACCAACCCAGGGTGATAATCAAATTCGTATCTCTGCAGTTACATCGTAGCCCGTTTCATTTCGTTACTTACATTCTTTCGTTGCAAACCGTTACATTGTATAAATCGTGTTGCAACGAGAAATCTTGCAGTAGGTTGAAATCTCTGTTTTTGGAAGAAAACGCTGTATTGCACCTAAAAATGACAAGATTCTTATAGGTGGTTCAAAGTCCCACATCGGTGGTTCATTGATCCCACACATGTGGGACCAATTAAACCAAAAAATTTTTTTTTCACATCTAATTTTTAGCCGCTTCTTGAAATTAAATCCTACTGATTTTTGTATGTGGGTAGAGGGAGAGATGATTATTATTCATGCTAAATTTTGGAGATTTGTTAGCTAAAGTTTGCGACTTATGACCTGAAACGTAGAAAATGGCTCATTGGTCCCACATATCCCCTACCACTCGAAATGTTTCAGAAATGCAGTGTGTGTGTACGCTTTGATTTTGTTTCTTGCCATCTTCTGAGGAAGAGAGTTTGCATACACTTTCGAAACGTCAACGATAAATGCTGCATTGCTATCACACCAATGGAGCAACGTTTGCACCCGGTAGAGTATGCCTGGTGACAGAAAGAGCGTAGCCTGCTCGTATGGTCATATTGTGTTAGCTTTACGTTTGTTAGGGGTTACTGTAGGCTACTATTTAAGCATTTTTCCATTTTATGTTCAGTGCTTAACCGTTGTTGGGGTTTCACAGCCAAGCTCTAACGTTGCAATAGGGAAATTCGAAATTCACAAGAGCCTCAAAGTTATTAGGTGTTGTTTAGATAGTCCAAGCAAAAGTGGCTAGGCCCACCAGCGTCTGGTGGCGAGCCTGGTCCAACTCTTCGTAATAAAGTTAAAGTTGCATTAAATCCTGCTGCATTCCTTTCAAGAGTATCTCAGTTGGCAGACGAAGTCTCGTATCTACAATTAAAAGAATAGCATCAGTGATTATATATACCCTGACAATAGTCTCTTGTATCTGACAGCTTCACCATTCGCAGTATCGTCTGCAGAATTTATCTCACGGCAAATATATTCAACTGAAGTTTCAAAATCTTGATAAAGGGTTTGATGAAATTGCTAAAACAAGAGGACAAGTTAGGCAGGTTTACTAGTAGCCTATACATCTGACACAATAAAGCCATGAGTGCACTAGTTGAATACGCAACCAGGTGTTTGTATTAGGCTACTAATTTTTACTCTGTCCTGATCGTTCGGTCTGCATCTTGATTAAAACAGGCCAGTAACGAGCTTGAGACACCAGAGGAAGCGAGGATTTTTCTGGGAGGGGCCCAAATTTTTAAACTATGCCCAACACATTTTTCCAAGGGGGCTAAAAAATTTAGTGGGGGCTTCGCCCCCTAGTTACGGGCCTGATAAGAACTAATAAGTTCTCATTTTCGGAAATGTTGCGAAGAGCGCATATATGTGATACTTTGCAAAAAAGTTGTACCACGGTTGAATAAGTACGATGACGTCATCGAATGAAAGTTCATGAAAATTGTCCCCCCCCGAAGTGGAGAGTTGGTTGCGCCCCTGAGTTACACCATTTTTTCTGAGTTACACCATTTTTTCTGAGTTACACCATTTTTTCTGAGTTACACCATTTTTTCTGAGTTACACCATTTTTTCTGAGTTACACCATTTTTTCTGAGTTACACCATTTTTTGCTATAAGTACTATGTATTTCAATTCTCCATCTGTTGCAACTTCGCCAACAATAGCTACTGTCAATGGTGGTTCATAACAACCTATCTATTCTATTTCTACATGTTTGAATGCTAAGTCTCTGATGTACATTTTTCGTCATTGACTTATGAAAAAGGATGATGAAATTACAAATGCTCATTACAGATCATGCTGCAAAATACTCATAAACGTGGTTGAGAAGAAAAAACACATTCATCGATGATTTGATTAAACTTAGATTTAAACTTAAGAAAGGAGAATGTTTTGCCCACCCAAATTAATGCCGAGCAGAAATATGTTCATTATTATTCCAGAAACACCGTGTCATATTTTTCCCTGCAAATTATCATGAGGTAGTTCAGGTGACGTGGAAAACAAATCAAAAGCATACTATAAATAGGAATGTAAAAATTAAAATAACAATTAATTGATTTGCTAACACATAACACAAGCACAAAGTTTTCAGCATAAAACTTTACAACAGCAGTTTTCAAAGTACCGTATTTATTCGACTGTAAGCCGCAACTTATAAAGTTTTTTCATCATTTGTGCGGCTTGCAATCAAGGACGGCTTCTATTTTGAATTTCTATACGTTATCGAAAGTATTGATGACGCTCAGTCTTTCCTTGGCTACGTTTTTTCGACCAAACTCTCTTTTCGCATTCTATTCTCTTCAGCATCATGTGCACATCCGTCACAGGAGGGATTATCATGAACGAAAGGCAGTTATCGTGGTGAAGCATCATTGCCATGCAGGGCTGCGAATATACACGAAACGTGCTGGCACGCGAACGTATCTCAGAGGCTTAGGTAACCAATGTTCAAATGCGGCTTACAATCACGAGCGATTTACATTCATTTTTTAACACCACTTCGTGCGGCTTACATTCAAGGGCGGCTTACAATCGAGTAGATACGGTAAGTGAAACTAGATGGAACTACGTGGATTGAAAGTAGTTCGCAATGCCAATACTAAGATCAGAAGTCTTGACACATAATTTTACTAATTGCAAATTGTACGCAACTGAAGACATATTTCAGACAGGATTTTACATAACATTTTGCATACACATTACAACCTATAAATATAGAAATGCAAAACTGGTATTTAATTGCTTTATTCATTTAGGCAATTATTATTTGTTTCCAGGTCATTTTGTCCTTGTTGTTAGTTATTTTTCAGTGCATAACTGAGTTACATATCTTTGATTTCAATTTGAATTTGGATCTTAGTCCGAATGTACTTTTTTCTATATAAATAAAAGTTACAGAAGTTGACAGTTTGAGGCTTCGGCAAAAATAATGCAAAAGTCTTAAAACAACAGCAGTAAAAGTGCGTTCACATGTTGTATCAAATTTAAGACTGCCTGGAGCAGATATCAAAAATTTTTACTGGACATGTAGCTTTCATAGATTTAGAACAAACAACAACAATTCATTTATCACGTAACTAGGGAACAACGGTTTGATTATTATTATGCTCACAACTGAATTCAACGGGCAGTGGAAACGGGCAAATAAGATTGAATCTGTGTTCTAATGAGCATGCTTTCACCATGCTTTGCATCTTATGGACCATAAGACAACTCAAATGCAATCCAGCGAAAAGCAGAGCCATATTAGCTGCACATCGACCTGACTCTATAATGTCATGGCACCGAATTATAACGCCACCAATTCGACGTCATGCCGAATCTGCTGCATATGACGAAGCGGTGTGGGTGAGGTTGTGGAGTCAACTGTAACCACGTCCACCGTTTCAGAGACTCAATTTATCAATATCCACCCTTCCACTTTTGAGTTATGACGCGCTTATGGCTCCTTTTATTAGATTTTAAGCAAAAACAAATGTTTGTCTAATAATGTAACTTGAAAATTGTAAAAAAATTGAGAACGTAAAATGAAATATCTTGCAAGTGTATCATATCAATTTGTATATGGCCCACGAGTGTTTTGGAATATTTTCCCACACGTCTTAAACAAAAGTAATATAAAGGTTGATTGTATCATGTTTTAAAGAAAGATATTCTTAACAAAGCATAAGGTTATTTAATTCATGGTTCCGATGATGTGTTGTTAAAGGTAGAAAGGGCAGTTGAAATACCTTTGGCCTCAATGAAGCATTCGACACATTTAAACACGTTTGTCGTTCTAAATTTTTGTGTCGAATTGGCTGCTTAATCGAAGAGCCAGGAAAATTTAAATTGGGTCATATTTCTCTATCACAACCGTTTTCCTAAAAAGATATTTTAAAAAATTACTTGCCAGAAAATACGAAGCGAAAAAAATCGCTAATACCTTATTGTCTTACTTCAGCCTACTTTTACGTTTTCCGCAAGGAAAACTCATATAAATGTATTGAGCGATTGAGGTTTACTTGAAGTTCAAATAGCACGGTAGGACTTGGCAAATACGGCACACAGATGGCGCTAATGTGCCAACAATAACACGAACGAGCAAATCGTATTTGCATAGATATAATTTGTAGGTATAAAGGTGAGAACTGCTTCAAACCCTTTAGAAACCAGCTTTTATTGGAAAATATTCTCATGCATATCGTTGCTGCTTGTATGTGCTCAAATTTTGATCTGTTTTTCCAAGTATTGAATCGTTAATTGTAGGCTATTTGCACTCATTAATATCGGAGCAATAGATGTCCAAATGACTGGCAAAAAAAGTACCATTTCAAAAGCAAAGCGGAAAGTGAGGTAATTTTATCTAAAAGCTTTGATCTTTTCCTGAATACATCAAATGTTCACATGAATGATCACTAACCATGTCACTCCCAGCTCTTTAAGTGTTTGCAAATCTTCATAAAACAGATTTTTACTTTCACTCTTAAAGTTGCCCTTAAGCAGTAACAAGCGTTTGTTTCGTAGGCACACAACATTAACTTTCAAGAGATAGAATCATACAAGCAAAACTTGATAAATGAACACTTCACCATCGTACTGCAATTTTCTGACAACTGCAGCTAATCCCGCCATTCAACTCATGGTCTTTTGTTATGCCCTACGGGCTCAGTTTAGCGAGTTACTCACGTGACCTTTGCTTGCGTCACTGGTCAGGCTCATGAAGCTTGCTGCTGCTGTTGTGAAAAACCCTCTGTGGAATTCATTACCAAGCTGGAACTGAACAAAGATTACAGGCCGCAGTGGCTTGCGTGTAGATTGTCAAAAAGTTCAGTTGCAATATGAACAGCATCGGTGTGACAGCAAGGTTTATTGAGCGTGATAGCAGATTATGTTTTTGTTTGAAGATTCGAAAGGCAAGTTTTGAGCTAAAAAGTTTCAGTGTGTATTTGCTTTTGCTGAACAAAAGTACATTGACCGAAAACTAAAGCACGTTTGTAAAGCATTGACAAGAAAAACATTTAATAAATGGTTCTCTTACGTAAAATATTGCTTGTAGATGTACTACTGCATTAAGTTGAGACCAGAAACTTTGAAATGGGCAATTTATAAACTAAAAACAAATACGATTTGTGTATTTTAAGTTTTTAAGTGCTTATTCTTTAGAGCAATGGAATTTGAAATAAATGTAATACAACTTTCACAGCTCCTCAAGGTGACGCCACCAAAGAATGGAGGTGAAATTTTCTTAATACCAATTCAGTTGTTGTGGTATGAGACGTCACAGTAGTTTGCATTACACAATCACGTCTGGTGTAGATGGCGTTCTGAATCATTAAAAAATGTTGGTATATTTCCTCTCTGTGCAGCGAGTTGCTTTGAAAAATGACGGGATGCAGTGGTATTGCTAATTGCAGAGATTGCGAAAAAAGATTTGAAATCAGCAATAACCAATTTAATGCACTATACTGCAGAATCAAGTCTGAACAGCATTCCGTAGAAACATCACGAGGAGGTTGCGCTTTGGCCAAACACTGTAATCACCAGTCACTCAGGACAGATTAATCAGCGTCTCCACTACAATCTCTCAAACAAGAGATGATTTTTATCTGAGTTACCGTATTTATTCGAATATAACACGCACTCGTATATAACGCGCACCCTTAATTTTTGAATGAAAAAACTGTTGAAGACATGTGGCTGTAACAAAACATTTATTGATAACATAAGGGTACACTGGTAAAGGAAACTGCCAGTATAAGCACAATTCCCAAATGAAATTTACAATTTAAAACCGGATTCATCATTAGATTCACCAAACAGTTGTTCGAATTCTTCTTGAGTTACGTTTATATCAGTGTCCAAAAAAAGAAATAAAAATAAAGCGTGCTGATGAAAAAACTCGTGTATAACGTGCACCTTAATTTTTGATTAAAATTCCGTACAAAATTTTGCGCGTTATATTCGAATAAATATGGTAAATACAGCCCTGAATTTACATACAGATAGGCATTGCACTTACAGCTTTTACTAAAAAGCTTAAGATGCATTGTTAAGCATCTTCAGCTAATCAGCAATGCTAATCCTTTGCCACCATATTCAAACGTGAACATAGGTTAGAAGGCTTCTAGGTGCTCGCTGCTCCCACGTGGTCGAGATTAGCACCAGCGAAATATTTGAGGCAGTTGGGCAGAAAAAATGCTAGCAAGAGTGCGTGAATTGCGCGTGACGACGAGTTTGCACTTGCACATTAAAATTTCCCAAACGTACACAGCTCAACGTTTGTAAAAGCGAAGCAACATAATGTGTTTGCCTGCTTGTTCAACCCTTTACCTTCGAATTCCCAAAGAATAAACTATTAGCTTTCACATCAATACTTACATACACAAGCCAAAGGACAAATTTTAAAACTGGTTAAGAAAACGTTTTAACCCAGGCTTCATGAAAGAGAGATGTTAGGGTGGCATAATAGGGTTTTTAAATAATGCTGCACAAATTTTAATTTAGGACGTCATCTGCCAACATTGCAGCAACGGCACACTCAAACAGCCGGTTAATCCACGAGTAGGTCAGCCACAAGGGTAGCCTCTAAGTCGAACGCATGCTCTGTTGGCAAGATGTGCAATAGGATAACACCTTACCAGGTATCGTGGACAGAGTTAGGAGTGGCAAGGGAAACATGGTTATGCAAAATATTTGCCACCCTAATATCACATTCTCCCCACAAAATATGTTTGAACTATGACCAGGCTTGAATTTGAAAATGTACGCCGCATCATTGCATTGAAGAATTGATATAGATGTATGTTTTTAATTTAGCTCCTATTTGCAATTTCGGCGTTTAAGCTTTAGACACCATGCATTTTTTTCCAGAAGCCATTTCTCAAACGTATGTTCGACACCTTGTCAGCTTTGCGATATTTACGCTTAGTCTACAGGACTTTGAGTATATACCCACTTCATACTGGAAGTAACACTTATGCGTTTCAGCCGGAAATGCAATGAGAGTGTACTAAAGGGGATGGCAACACATTTCGTTTTGTTTTATATTTAATAATGTTGTAGAACCTTCGTAAATAACACTCTTGTTCTTATTTCTTATCAAAGTGTTGCTTATTTAGACTGCATTTAGCTGGAGTTATCTACCTTCGAAAATAAATAATCGTTGAAAAGTAGTTTCAGTGCAGTGTGTGCCGCAATTGTCAGGAAAGAGGCACCTACTTAAGCAGTACCCAGAGTTTTGATCCCTTGCTGGTCATTCGGCGCCCCTTGCCTGGCATGCCACTAAGACTGCGTAGATCAAGTTCAATGATGAGCGTTAACCCGCCGGTGGTGAAGAAGCCGGCGATCGACGGAGATCAAGAGGAGGACGATGACGACATCACCACGGCTGGGAGTGACGTGTACGAGTTTGACAACAGCACGCATGCCAGTGAAGTTCTCAATACATTCAATGAACTGAGGGAACGCGGATTATTTACAGACGTCATTTTGTCGGCTTCCAACAATGAATTTCCTTGTCACCGAGCTGTGTTGGTAGCAGGTGGGGATGATATGATTCCTGATGGCTTCTGAATAAGTGAAAGCTGTATTTTTTGTATGTACATATTCGATATTGCAATATATTGAAAAATAGGTGAGAAAAGTAATATGACTTTGAAACAATTATCAAAATAAACTCATGCAAATTTATGCAACCTATTGCAACAAAACAAAACAAAGATCCACCAAATCTATGCTACAAAAATTGAAGATTGATAACTTTGGGTGTTTTTGTGCAAAGTGATTCTTTTTTACGAATTGCAGCTGTAGTAAAAATGGCAGTATTCACCTAGAGAATTATTTTTTTGCTTGACGTGTTCGTCAAATAAACACAAACAGAGCTTCAGTAGTATTCACCTCTGTTCTTCTTTTTCAAATGAACGTACTTCGCCGTTTAACAAATTACATCAGCATTTCTTACACATTTGTGTGTCACGGACCCCTAGTACATCCTAATATTGGTTACGGACCCCTCAATCAGAAACGTTGCAATGAATATTTGAAATTAAATCTCAATCATCGTAGTACTATAGTAATCGAAATGTTGGCAAACCCTATCAACTCTTAAATCACATTCATGGACCCCTTTGGATTCAAGGACGCCAGGTTAAGCACCCGTGAATGACATGAATCCCCATAAATCTAAATATGTTTCGAGTTCGTTCGTCACAAAGTTGACATTTACTAGTCAGCAATAAACATCCTGCAGAGCAAAGGCACGTGACGTATGTTTTCGCATGCCTGAGAGGTGACGCAAACGGCGACTTGTTACTTTCTTGTAAGTGACTCATTGCGTTGAAGAATTTCCTTGCAGCCAATCTGTCAATGCGACGATTAAAATGTATGTAAAGTTTTCAAGTTGATTTTTTCAGGAAGCAAATATTTTCGAGCGATGTTTTGCAATGATCACCGCGAATCTCGAGAAATGCTTGTACAAATTAATGGCATGCAAGCAGAAGTGATGGACCTTCTGCTGAAGTACATGTACACAGCTCGAGTGACAATTACTTCAGACAACGTTCAGCTGCTTCTAGAAGCATCGAATTTATTTCAGGTCAGTTTTTTTAACTCTAAAATGTACCGTGGTGTAACGTCACTTGAAGCTTTGCTGTAAAATGCTAAAATCCATCTGCGCTAAATGCTAGAAGCTCCTAATATAGTAGCGCCATCATTAGGGACAGATGTGATTTGTTCCAGGTGTAGCCCTTGGGAAGAGTCATAGAGCGGTCTCCAGTGTGACGGAAATAAATCTTGAACTCATTCCTTGAAACGAGAAAAAAGACCTTTTCGCAGGGGTCTCAAACTCAAATTGCTCCAAGGGCCAAATGAGGACTTATAAATTAACACGAGAGCCGCATTATCACGCCGACGCAACAACGGCGGTACCTGAACGTTACTAGAACCAGTTTTTACATCTTATTTTTTGCGAAAGGTATTCTGAGTTATAAGAAAACCATTTCTGGCTGTCTCAGCGTTCGTTTAAAAGGAAGTTGTTCACTCGTTAGCCAAGCACTTTTCAACACCGGTGAATAAACTAAATAACGTAAATGTTAATTATTTGAAAATTCCAAAAATGCATCGTGGATCGCACAAAACGCCCTCGCGGCCACATGCGACCCGCGTGTTTGAGACCCCTTCCTTATCAGAACGTGTTGCAATCCCTGGTGACACCGACCGACCAACAGTTCTTCATGCTGAACCTTTGTCCTAGTTTTTACAAATCACCACGTGTCCGAAGCTGTTTTTCGATTTCTGTATTTTTCCATTCAACTAAGTAAGACTTATTTTATGTAAATTGCAGTTTTCAAAGATGCTAAACTGCTTTTTCACCTTAACAAGTTTATATTTTAATTCCTCACTTAAGTTGTTTGTGGAAAATTGTATTATCTAAACATTTTCGTCATAGTAAACTTTTTGATAAAAATCAACGTTTTGTAGGGCAAACCGTTTGCATAGAAACTAACGTATTTTGAAGACCTTTTTTATTCTTTTTATGACTTTATTAGAGGGAAGTTCATGTAACTGAAAACCTCCTACAGTTTATTCGAAAACCTCCTAACTTTCAATCCACATGTACAATGAATCACTGGAGTTATTCCAACTCAACTAGCTATAGACGTTTAAAAAATGTTAAATATGTTATTTGCACCACATTCAATTCAGTTTGTTGGCTTTTTTCAAATGAAATCAAAAAAACTTACAGCATTGCCTACACTGCAGTATGAAACCTGATGTATCTCTACAATTATTTTTGTGATGCTTTCACTTTAGCGTCCAAATTATACAGCAAATTGCCTCATAGAATTTAGCGGGAGTTTTGCTCCATACAAGGTCCGAAACAAATCTCAAGCTGCTGCAGAAAATGACCACTGAGGAGTTAGCGCAAACAGGCGGTGCACGTGGATTTTTTTAGTTGGTCTTTCACCTGACCTCGACAGCGCAAATTGAATGTAACAAGGGCAAGCCGTCCACATTGTGGTACAATGAGCTGAGAGCGCTAACCCATTATTTTCCGTTCAGGTGTGAGCGAGACAGGAAATCAGATGTGGGCTAAAAATTATGCGAGTCTCCGTCACTAAACAAGCTTTACAAAACACGAAAAAGTCTGACAAAAAGAACTGACATTTAATATAGTTGTCAACCCATCACAACCTTTTCTATGTTTATCCTATTTGCAACTTTGGCCAAGTAAACACAACAAATATGCACATGCAAGCCAAACCGTGTTGCTTTCAACATATTATAGTCCGAAATTTCTTAGCTATTTGTCCGTCTTCATCAAAAAAAGCTTTTTTAACTCATGAAGCTGGGATTTGCAACGAAAGAAAACTTTATTCCTCAGATGTATGTAAACTTCCCTAGTCGAGATCCATTTATTTGTGTATTGTGCTGACTGCTGAGGACACTCACAAACATAACAATAACAACACGTGACGACCCACGCTAAGTTTGAAAAAACTCTGCGCTTCTTCCCATCACCTCCTTTTGTCGTCACAGCGACTGGTTTGGCCTTACGCGCTGCAGTTCGATTTTTATTCACACGTCATAAAGGTTGCCGATGCCTGCCGACGTGAGGTCATATTTATCCCAAGAGAGCGGCTTTCCATTGGTGGCATTGATTAAGATCTGCAAATAGATCGGCACTCATCGTCAAATAAATCCAAACATTTCAAAAACAGCCTAATTTATTAGCAGTTCAAAGAAAGTCGTTAATAGCTCCTTTGAGTTGGCAGTGACGGATTTTTGTGTTATTTAAAACTTAATCGGATAAATAGATCATGTAGAAATACTCAATTGACTCTCAGATAGCAGTTGACGTGGTTGATAATGTAGTAGCTTTACTGGTTCTTTTCCACGGAAGATGTCTTCTGGCAATACGTTTAGCGCTTTTCAACGGTAACGTATAGTCGCCTCACCTTAACAAACAAAATCCATTGGAGGATCTTCTGGGCTCATACCAAATATTTCGGAAAAAACGTTTACACTCTTCTGTTACTTCCAGTTGAGGCTGGCTTGCTTTTTCTGATAAATGTACTCCTCCATAGGTGGTCAGAATGCGCGTCTATCAGTTCCTGGGCTGATGTATACTTACGGGCTCGATTGTGTCTGTAATGAAATCATAATCTGTAAAAGCATCTCCTGAATCATGTGGAAGAGGAAACGAGCGTTTGTTTCCTAACATCCCTCTGTGAGCCTATCGTTTGTTATCCAAAGCATTTTCACCATTAACCTCATTCATTTAGACTCGCGGGCTGTTCCATCTCGTAAGCCTGGCGTTTTTCATTTGATTGCAGATAACTCCGCTAGGTGAGGCGTGCACGAGGTATCTTGAAGCGCAGCTCGATCCCTGCAATTGCATAGGAATGCGAGAGTTCGCAGAAGTTCACGCATTGTCGGATCTTTTTGTCAAAGCTTCTGACATGATCATGGACAAGTTTTCCGATGTCGTCGAAGTAGGTTCTGGTCGGATTTTTAAGTAAATCAAAGCTGTGAAATTTTTTAGGTTAATCGAAGTTATATAAGCGTTGTTGAATTTGTTGGTGTGGCTACTGTTGGTTTGCTTTCCGTTGTTGCTTTTGTTGTTGTTGTTGTCTTCGCTGGATCAATGCAAAGGTGATCGCAAGTTGGATGATTTTGATCATCGACACAGTAACTTTTTGCGGGCATCAAGAAGATATGCTTGCAGTAACACACAAATGGTCAGTGTAGGGAAAAATTTAGCTAACTACTGTATTGTAACTGACTGTCTTACGGTTCTTCTCCATACTGTAGATGTATCTGTTGATGAAGCTTTCTCAACCTGTTTAAAAAATAAAAGGAGACTTTGCACAAAAAGTAGGCATCATCAGGTTAACTACAGTATTTGTTGTCGACAAAATCGAGGTAAATAAATTATGCTGATTACATTATAAACTTACGTATTTCCTTATGGAAATGCGGGATCAGCGCACTTTTACATTCTTGCTTGTGGCTTATGTTTGAAATAAATATTTTGGTTGTAAGTGATCAGGAGCGTTTGTGCAACATAACAGTTTTTAAGCAGCGTTCTATCATTCAGTTGCACCACATTCACATATTTCTTAAATAGTACTAACCTTTTCTTTGTTTGATGGTGGTTTTAACGATTCGCTATTAATTTTGACAGCATGAAGAATTCCTAGAGCTTCCGAAAACTCGCGTCATTGACTACATCAGTGATGA
>Ga0210059_1005128_pt1 | contig 21071 bp, 15 predicted proteins | sample Ectturendosymbi2_FD_188042 | JGI IMG/M metagenome (GOLD analysis project Ga0210059, IMG submission 188042) | Ecteinascidia turbinata endosymbiont from Florida, USA - Sample 2 (SPAdes) (version 2) | ecosystem: Host-associated > Tunicates > Ascidians > Unclassified | place: Key West, Florida...
TTGAACTCTCCATTGGTTGACCGGTCCAACGTTTCGACGAGGTCCAAATTACATCTTCAACCAATGACAACTCGCCTTTCTTATCTCCTAAACCCTTTCTTATTGGCCACTGCTTTAACCAATGAGATCTCTTCTTCTCTGTATATAAACCAGTTCGGTAGTATCTCCACTTCATTCTGACGATATCCCCTGAAGAGTGTCAGACGAAAAGCTTTGGGATGAATCTCCTACTTCACGCCATCTTTATCGAATTTATACACGAGGTGCGAAGCGCGATCCGACTCCCCATTGAGAGAACGCGGAAAAGTTTATTAAAGATTTAAAAGGTGCTTGATTGAATGGAGGAGTCCAGATAGAGCAGAGGAATTAATCGTTGTATTCAACCACTAACGTCATAAATTTGTATTTTACCGCAAATAAGACCACTATGTATGTATACGAGTTACTATGATAACGTATACGATCTTCTATGATAAAGTTTTCACCTTTTTGCGTAATTCGTCACTTTTTTCTAATCCCCTGGAGGTGACGAATTAGGCAAATTCTACTGCATAAAATAATTTCAGCTTTCACTTCCATCAAGAGATCCTGGAATTTTTAATGGTAAGTCTATTAAATGCATCAAGTAGCTTGGTTTAGTCAGTACAACCTGATGACCTATTGATTATAAAGATGGAAGATGAAACTAACACAAACTGCAAATAGAAATTAATAAATTAAAGCACGCTTTGAAACAATTACCAAAATTTGCATGTGGTATTGAAATTTCATGGTTTGTAGCCTTGGTGTCTGCTTTCAACAACTGCCCAACAGGCAAAGGTATACTCTCGGTAATAGCATGGTAACTATTGCTGCGATTGGAAAGCCCGAGTGCCAAGTGCGCAAAGCTTCACACTGCGGCTGCAAGCAAAAATACAGATCACCCGACGAGATCACTCTGTTATTGCTTGTTCGCGCCACATACATATGGGTGTTGTTCTTCGCGCACATTCCGCTCGTGGTGAATCGCAAATTCAACGGAGAGGTTGCAACACTATCACATGTGAACAAAATTCATTGATTGTAAAGGGAAACTTGTCAACAATCAAGTGAGAAAAATATTTTTAATGAGCAAATGGGGATATTCTTCAAAACAAAATACAATCAAAATGTCAAATTTAAATTGATAACAAAGAAATCATACATACATCTGAAATAGTTTTTGTCATTTGACGACAAAATTCTGGATCATATGTTTCATCTCTGAGGTAACTGCTGAGAACTTCGCTTAGCATTTGCTTGATTGCAGCAACAGGAAACCTTTTGCTGGGTTCTAGTTGATACGTGTTTTCGTACTGAACAGCAGGTTTCATAAAAAAGTCGTCATCATGTGGATGATCCAGGTAGGAAACAGTGCTGACTGAACTACAAAAAAGATGCATGAAGTTCAAACCAAATGTCCTGTTTGGCGTTGTTTGGTTCTGTTGTGACCGGCTGAGTGGTACAGTTGGTTGAGCACGCGCCATCAAAACTGGTAGGATGGGTTTTCGTTCGGGTCATACCGAAGACTTGCAAAACGATACTTGCACCCTGTCCCGCCTCGTGCTCAGCGTTGACAAAGCAAGATAACTAGACTTGTTAAAATTTCAATACATTTTTACTCCTGGGTTTGTCAACTGTGTTCGCACACATAACTGCTGAGTACGCATTTATAAAGGTCAATACTAGGGTTGTATTATCCGGATAACGTTTACCGGATAACCGAGAGTTTGTTTGCTATCCGATATCCGGATATATTTCTGTGGGTTAACCGGATAAAAAAGTAACGTTAATAATGAGTTTTACACTTTTTAACGCCCTGAAAATCTTCAAACTCACAAGGAAGCTCACTATCCAGCCCGCTTCTGTGGAAGCAGAAAGGGTATATTCAGTGCATGTGAACTCTTTGCTACAAACCCATGTCTCGTTTACACTACACCATAATCGATCCGTTGTACTTCATAAGCAACGTGTTTCCGAAACAGCAAATGTTAAAAATGCATGGTTTTAGTCATATCTGCAGTGCTGGCTTTAACCCGTTTTGACCGGTTGCTTCTAATAGGGCCCTGCGCTACGGCTACTACGCAAACTTGCTATTTGTGTAGTGCCGGCGCGCGAATTCACAGAGCGTGGGAATCCGTTGCCATCGAAAATCAAAGTGTGAACTGCGCGGTTTTTAATGCCCCCATCATAATTCGTTTTTGTAATGCAATTGTTGCAATGTTCATTGTTTTTCTGTAATGTGTGGCCTGTTTTTTCTTAATAGGACCTAGTTAATGTAGAGAGTGTTTAAGTTTTGAAGCTGTTTTCTTTTTTGTTGATAAAAGCGTTTTGTATTTGGCAGATCAAGTGTGAAATACGGTTCGATAGTTGTTGCCGTTTCAGTAGTCACTTCTGAAGGTTAAGTTTAGTTTGTAATTGCAAATGTGGGCTGCTTAGTCAGTCTTATTCAATTTCCCTTCAGAGGTCTAGCGAGGCAATCTGAGATTGGCAAAAACGTTTGAAAAATCCTAGTTTTGGTTATGCCAACTGCATGACTATTATACAGGTGTGCAAAAGTAATGGTTCCTTAAAAAGTAACAGAAATGAATACTAACAGTTAAACCATAGGTTTAGGAGCAGGCAAATTTTTGGGGGTGCGAAAGATTTTTGCCCGAATTTCCCCAAACTTTATCCGAAAAGTTTTCGGGCAACTCTTTGTGTGTTTCCTCCCACACAGATCATTTTGGTATGACCTCCAATTTTTTCAAAATTCAAACAACGTTGGGCGCCATTTTATCATGGTTGCGGAGTCGGAGGTAAAATATCCGACCTTTCCGAAGTTTCCGACTCCGGCCTTTCCAAAATTTCCGACTATTTAGTATAAAGGGAATGCAATTTGGTTGTTAAAATCAATGGAAATCGTGGCACACAGCAAGAAATCTGTTTCAACAGAAGTTTCAAAAGAAATTGTACCATATCAACAGGAATTCCGAATTTAAGAGTGTGATGTAAAAAATGATCCAATTGGACATCCGGAGTCGGACAAAAAAATCCGACTCCGACTCCCAGTGTTTTAAGAATCCGACTCCGACTCCATCCAAAAACCTCCGACTCGTTACGACTCGACCCCGGCTCCGCAACCCTGATCTTTATCCGTATTTTGAGGTGGTTTGCTCAAAATTTCAGGTATTTTGCGAACATTTTCATAGATTTTGCCTGGTTTTCAGGGATTTTTCCCGGATTTTCGACAGATCAAAACTTTTGGGGGTGCGCTTGCACCACCTGTACCCCCGCCTCCTACACCATTGAGTTAAACCATTTACAAAGTAACAGAAGTGACAGTTTGGTTCACGTGAAGTAAGCTTCATTACGTTCTTAGTTCTTGTATTGAAAGTTGCATTATGAAATACTACCCAAAAAAGAATCATGGCATCAATCTCACGCAGATTGGCGTCGTAAACTTTCTGAGATACAGCCTAAAAATTGAATGTTGCAAAAACCTAAAAAAGTGCAAAGGTAGGATGACTATACCTACCATACGTCCCGGTTTGGCCGGGACTGTCATGGTTTAAACGTCTGTCCCGGTGTCCCGTCCCGGTTAGCAAAATGTCCCGGAATTTCACTTCAATGAAATATTCAAAATGAACTCCAGCCTGATGATGCATTGTTATGAAATAATTCCGCTCAATGGCCATTTGTAAAATTGGGGCTTATTGTTGCCTCAATAAGACAAAATTTAATCCAAGTACAATACTTTATATGTGTTCTCAGACAATCTTAAAGCAAATAAATAAGGTATAAAATTTGCCAAGCTCAGGCCTTCGGCCGCTCGTCAGGTTATTTCATTCATGGTTTTGAATTTGTGCCGGTTTAAACCTAAGAAATTATCCTAAGTCTAGGGATGACTCTCGTGGAAGTTTTAGAGGCGACTGCAGTAGCCTACTTGTCCGTTTTCAAAAAATGAGAAAAATGAGAAAGTAGATTTAAAGATAATGCGAAAGCTACAATCACTTTGCAGTATATACTTCTTTCGTGTCAAAAGAGAAAGGAATTTTCAAATATTTTCCGGGATATTCAAAACTTGCTCAAAACTTGCTAACGGTTTTCACTCTTTCAACCAATGCTCTATTATGCGGGTTTCACTGCAACCATTTAACACGTGTAATTGACAGGCAGGTGTAGTATTGGAGTTTTCTTTAGTTTAACAGCCGATTTTTGTCTATCTATATAAAAATATGTTATTTTTCTGTCAATAAACTGAATACCTTGAGCAAAAGGCCAAGTGATTAGGCCACAAATAGCGAGTGGCAGTAAAGAGAGGGATATTTAAAACTAAGGCAAAAAATCCTGAAGCCGACAAACAGGATAGTACGTTGCACAAGTATTGTAACAGAGCTAACTCAGAATGTGAAGAAAAAGCTTTAGAAAAGCTACACCACAGTGAAAATTGCGACAACGTAAGCAGCCAGACTGATGATGTTATGCCAAATAGCCAAAGGGGAAGCTTAAGTACATAAAATGAGGTAAGTCATTTCTAAAGTGTTGAGTATGACAAAGAAGGAAATTCGTCGGCTGGTGCATCTGATGAGTCCAACGAGCACGAAAATTCAAAATTGTGCCGGAACCTTTGGATGGACAAACGATCCTGCCACTTGGAGGTGTCATGAATCGGAACGTTACGGGTTATCCAGTGGCGTAGCAAGGGGGGGCCCTAGGGGCCGCAGGCCCCGGGCGCCACTTTGCTGATCAAAAATTAATTTTTGAAAGGAGTTTAAAAGTTCTAGCTTTTCGTTATTATTTTGAAATACATTTTTAAAAGTTTTAAAAAGCTCCAACTCTTTTCAATTTTTGTGTTTAGAAGACTTAGGCTGGTAGGCTAGCCTAAAAAAACACGACACGTGTCCGTGGAGTGAGCAAATTGGTGAAATGTTCATTCAGAAGTTTGGGTCTAATCCACTGTGCTGAAGTACCACAGTGTTTGTTTTGAAATTAGGGCTTTTTAACACACTTACTTGTGGCCTGTGGCGCAATTGTGCCCCAGTCCCTACACCTTCCTCGCCAGACAAAGCCATTTCCGTCATCTCAGTCAAAAGTTCTTTGAGCAAAGGAAAGAGATGACATTCGACTGCGGACCAGCAAATATTAGGGCTCCGGTTGTTCGCGGCTTATATTGCCCCTCTTCTCAAAATCTGATTAAAAAGTTTTACATGAAATCGCGGTGAATAGTCAAGGCTACCTTAATTGCTTTTTCTCGTATCGTTGGTTCCTCAGTATTGCCCCAGACGCACAAAATGACATCACCTGACACTTAGGTATTGGATACGAACATTTCGCTGGGTCGGCGATGGTTCAGTGGTAGAGTATCCGCCTCACAATTAAAAGGTTGTGTGTCCGATTCACCGTCACTGAGTGAATCGCCGTAGCGCCCCTTGTGCAAGATCGTTCGCCTCAACTGCCGTCTGCCGCTAACTGCCGTCGCCAAAATTATAAGAAATAATTTCTTGGCACATCTCATGCTGTTTATTATGTTCAGTGGGATATTTTCAGTAAGTGCCATACACAGGTGTAGGAGCAGGCAAACTTTTGGGGATGCGAAGAATTTTTGCCCAAATTTCCGCAAACTTGCCCGAAAAGAAATGACTTCAAAAAAAGAAAAAACGCTGCAATTCACTGGGCGTAGGGCACTTCAAGCACCATTTTTGCCCAAATTGCTCCCAATATTGCCCAAATTTCTCCAAACATGCCCGAAAACAACTAAATTATAAAAAAACGTCTTCACTTTTATTTTGTGTGCCATTATCGTATAATAAACGCGCATACAGCAATTTTGCGAAAGGTTTACACATTTTTTGCCCAAATTTCATCACATTTTGCCCGGATTTTAGGGGATTTTTCCCGGATTTTCACCAATTCAAAAATTTTGAGGGTGCGATTGCATCCCCTGAACCCCCGCCTCCTACACCAGTAGTGCCATATGCTATAGCCTAGTTATTAGGCGGTCTTATCAACATTAAATTTTGGCGGTTGAAGTGAAGAACTCTACAAAGATAACTTTGCTCAGTTTCAATACAACGGCTGTTTTTCTGCATGACGTAACGATGTCGGAAAACGACGTTCTTGAAGCGGGGTAGTGCAGTTGGTGTGTTTTCATAGGTAACTTTGAGCTCAGATTGTTGGCTTGAACTGCAAGAAGAGGGAATCAAAGCCAGCCGATACACAGCGTGAGTTTCGTGAAAGTCTCCTTTGTTCAACGGTGCACCTTACATTTGCAGTCATAGAAAAATTCATTTCAACAAGAAAAGCTTAGAAAACGTGTTGCTCTCATTTTGATGAATTTAAGGCAAAAACCTTAGCCTGAAAACCTAACACAAGGGTAAATGATATGTTTAGATATGATTGTGGTGAAGGATTTTATTAAAAGGGGGCGTTAATCAAAACAGTTGTGCAACTTGGCAATCGCCGTACTGAATGAAGTTGTTCAACGCACTTACCGTCGAACGTAAGACGTTGTAATCACTGCTGAGTATTACAACAGGCCTATGTCTCACCTGGCATGGTTTGTTAATACAGCTTTCGAAATAGACGTCTGTTGTTAATTAGTCCCATCGCCACGGGGGCTTTGGTGGGCTTAGCCCCCCAAAAAGCTACAAGTCCCCTAAAATTGGAATATGAAACACTACAAATCAGTGGATTTTTTGTCAAATTTTGGACTGTCACTCCCCCCTGCGCAAACGTAGTCTCCCAACTGAAGACCTTCCGGCGATGGTTCTGTTGATAACGAATAAAGGCAAGGAATAACACCATGCACGTGTAATTCGAAGAAGTCCTACAGCTAGACCAAGTGTGCAGGTCACAATGAAGACTGCAAGCCTCAACCATAGCCAGTTTTAAACCTGTTTAAGGTATTTTTCAAAATGGATCCCCACGCGTATAGAGCGCTCCGCGCAAGTGCCTACCGAGTTATCGTTTGAGGCCTTTTATATATTCTAAGAGGATTAAACCACTACTGAAATGTGCAGTGAACAATGAAACGTCCTTTACATCACTGAGATCATATTGATTGTTATAGCCTACTATATGCCGTATACATACTATTTTTAGTTAAAGATGGGTATACTACTATGGGCGTCGGAAGGATTTTTTCCAGGGGGGGGTCAGTAGGGGATTGTCCCAAAATATTTTTCAGGGCGGGCCAAAAGTGGTGAAATTTGGTTTTTACCCCTCGAAATTGAGAAAAACAAGCTTTTTTGCTAATAATTTCAAAATCCAGGGGGGCCAAACCCCTCTGCCCCACCCTTCCGACGTCCATGTACTACACGAAATTTTAACATACATAAATGTTTACATCTGTGAAGTAGATATGCCGCCATCATATCCCTTAATTTTTTCATTTGATTCCCTGGAATAACTAAACTATTAAAAAGTCATGCGGTGAGCGTGCCGGAGATTCAAAACCAACAGGGAAGAAAATTTGACGAAACATGTTGTGTTCTTATATGCCTATGTAAAGAAAGTAAAAAACAGAAATATTAATGATAAGAAAGGTGGCGACAAAGCAAAAAAGCAAGACTCATAATCGACAATGAAAAACAAGACATATTTCAGTTTGTGAGTGTTTGATTGTGATTTTCAAGAGGCTTTATTAATCCTTATATCTTTAAAATAAGCACGAAACATGATCTTCTTTCATTTTACATTTTTGTAAGTAAATTTGAGGTGTGGAAAGGGCGGCACTTTTATGGTCGGCCCCGGGCGGCACTTGGCCTCATGTCTCGGCGTCACCCTTTCGAGCCTACCTTTTTGACATCACTGACTTCTATCATTATGACTTGAGCCGCCCTAAAAACTTTTTGCACACACATCTCAGTGGGGCCCCGCAAAAGTACTTCTAATCGGGACCTGCACATGCTAAAGCCGGCCTTGTCCACATTTGTATATTTACAATAAAATTGTGTCATGAGTTTGCATTGAATTTATTAAGAAAATCTTGTGAAATCAATTATCTAACAATTAGCGGTTATTATCCGGTTAACCGGTTAGCTAAACTACAAATATCCGGATATATCCGTTATCCAGATAGTAAAACTATATTGATATCCGAACCAACCCTAATCAACACGCAAGTATGCCGGCCAAGTGGTACAGTTAAACACGCGTCACCTGATAGACTAGGTTCGATTCCTGGCCGCGTCATATCGAAGACTTGTCGCTGTCTGAAAGTTATTTACCAAGTGAGAATTTCCTGCGAACCGTTTATTTGAAAACTATGTTTTCTAAAACTAGAATTAAATATGGTGAATGTCGCAATGTCCAGCCTCGTTCGGCGTTAAATGAAGCATGCAAGGAAACAGTTCACGCGCGGTGCTGCCAATGACTCGCTGCCAATGCGGCATTCACTGCGAAAGCAGCGCGTGGGCTCACGGAGCAAGCAAGCGGAGATGGGCACCTCAGACCAGTCGCGACACTCCGAAAGGAGTACAAAAAGCGAGTATGAATGAAACTGTATTGGTTCCCATGTGTCGTTCTACACGCGAGTGGGTTTGTGGCTGCGCGCAGTTGATTGTTCGCGATGTGGCGTTGATTTCTTTGCGCTTCCAGTTTGGTTCAGTGGTTATTGTTCTCTTGGCGTTGTGTACGTTGTTTCATTTTTCTATGTCGCTTGATGCTTTGCGGCCTCAACGAATAATTTTAATAAAAATCTTTATTAGGTCACTTCCATTTCGTAAACTTTTTCATACTGTAATGGAGAAGGTGTTAAAACAACAACACCCAGACGCATAACTTAGCTCCAAGACAGCTGCCGACGAGTTTAAGCACTGGCTAAAAACTTTGGAGGGTTACTTGTACGCCTTATCTGCTGCTGGGTTAGAGCCAAACAAAGTCAAGGCTTTTACTAGCCTAGCGTCCCCCCAGGTTTACGGCAATGTCGCCGATTTAGAGAATTACGACTCCGCTAATGAAACACTTAAAGAACTTTACGTGAAACCAGGTCCGCAACCATGGGGAGGGGCAACCGGGCAATTCTCTCCCCCCCTAAAATTCCAAAAACGTTTTGAAAGCGCCAAAAACCTTTTTAGTTATTAGGTAAAACAGCTTGCAATCATTTTGCCTCTCCCAAAAATATCAGCTGATTGCGACCCTGCGTGAAACCGAGGAACGCGATCGCATTCAGGCATGAGCTGCTGACTTGCAAGCAACAAACCGGCGGGTCTATAGACAACTTTGTTGTATGTCTTAAATGATTAAGCCAAGAGAGTGAATGTCAAGCAGTATCCGTGTGGCAACATGGTTGGAGTTAATGCGTGATGCCCTAATAACTGGTTTAAAATCACAAGTGACACGCCAGAAACTTTTGGAAAAAAACGCGTTGATTTTTGAAGATGCGTTTAGGAAAGCTTGTGCGATGGACAGGCCCTATGAGAGGGGGGTCCAGAAGGAACATTGTTCCTGAGCCCGACAGCTACGGAGGGTCCCGAAACTGAAGGAACATTTCAGTGTTTGTTGCTAACAAACTCGGAAAATATAGCGAAATAAATCCCGGTGATAAAACTGATTTGGCCTAAAGGACTTGGTAAGGTAGTGTGATGTATTTTAATGTGAACTGCTGGCAGTGCATTTTCTTGATATGATGTACAGTATTTATAATTATTAGCGGTGCTTGTTTTGTGGAACTTGAATGTTTGCCTACTTTGTCAAATTTAAGACATTCACAATTACTGCCCAACTTGTCCAATGAACAGAATTTTTCTTTACGTCTTTCATTTTCAAACAAATCTTTATAAAAAACTTTCTCCAATCAACCAAGACTTTCAAACTAAGAGATGCTTCACGTAAAATTTGAATGGAAACATGGCAGCTCACAATAAAATCTAATCCAATAACAGTAGCCCTCGAATGTTGCGCATATGTGTAAGATAACTAAGATGTTAAAAATTAGCAAGTGCAGGGGCGTAGCGAGGTTAGATGGGGCCCGGGACAATAACTCGACCAGTTTTAGGAATTGGCGCCTTACTCCGCAGTAGTGTTGTAACAAGTGTTACGTGTTAGCGAACATTAGTGTTAACAATGTGTCTGTAACCCTGTGGTTCTACCTTCAACGCAGTTGCAAAAAGTGTCTGTAACCCTGTGATTCCGCCGGATCCAATGCCTTGAAAAACGTTCTGTTTTGTCTGTTTTTATCGACCTGCGTTCTGCAGAGTGTGTGTTTATACTATGGACTTCGTGTCAGGTCACAAACAAATAAATTAAATAAGCAAGTTTGGTGCCCCATGTTCAAACCTGAGGTCTTCCGGAAGCAAATGTACTGCATTGAAGAAAGTACCTGTGACATTGTTGGGATTTTCGATGCCCTCCGCAGTCATTAGGCGCCCTCTACAGTTATTCGGCACCCCCATAGTGACTTGGCGCCCGGGGAATTGTTCCCCCCTTGAGCCCCTCGTTACACCCCTGCGCAAGTGCTTATAGTGCACTGCGAAGGTGTGCTGTGCATTTTTCTGATTGTTAAACTTGCGCCGCAAGTAGATACAGGCTCTGATCGAATACGAGTTCAGAATTAGCGGACATACCCAGAAATCTGAAGATTTCGAAACCATGCGGGAGAAACCAACCACTTACAGTATTTCGACAAAATGCTTTAAAGCAGTGGTCGCCGGCCTGTGGCCAGTATGGCTATTTATTGTGGCTCACGGTCAAAAATAGAGGCAGTAGTCAGTTGACAAAATATTTCGTTCTGTCCCTTCATGTTTGTTATAAAGTAAGCTCATCCCAAGGAAATAGTTACTCAATGAGGGCTCAGTCTCATTTCACTAGCAGCGTTTTATTCAACCGCGATCGACTCCATTCATTTTGAGACTGCAGCAATTTTTTCTAATTTATTCCTTGATAAGATTTTACTACGAAGATTTAAAAACCATGTTTGAAAATGGTAATATTGTCATATTACTTGTACACTGGTATGTTTTAACATATTGTTTCATATGATCAATCAACGAGCACTTCTTGTTGAAGTTTGATGAACATTAATTGGTCTCAATTTTTATTTATTTCAAAATAATTGTGCAAGTCTTAGGGTCTCAAATCGGTTTTGTTCCGCCTAAAAAGATTTCTCTTGGAGGCCCTGGCGATGAAACTAGCCTTTAAGAATTCTGAGGCGAATCAAGGAATTATTTCTTGCAGCGCTAGGTTGGCAGAGAATCAAGCTCAGCGGGAAAATGACGTGGACGACATGGTTGATGAGACGCAAACCACGAGCAGGCTCGGCTGAACAACTTAATTACCGTAACATTGTCCCGCTAAAGATGATGTTGGCCATTACTTTAAAGTGTGTCAAAAACGTCTTGGAAATCGCAGCATAGATGCAACAAAGAAGACAGCTGCAATGCTAGGGACGAAATTTTCAACTCTTTCAGATCTCATTCCGTTGTGGATAAAACCAGGCCAAATTTATGTGAAACGTCACTTTCGGAATAAAGATGAGCCCTTTGGTTGACGAAGAGGAACTATTGGAAATCAACCCCAGCTATGCGCACGTTTGTTTGATAACGGAAGAGAAACAACCGTCTTAATTCGGGATCTCTCACCCCGCAACGACTGCCGACATCTCAACGACAGCTGTAGGCCCACATAAAATGATGAAGAAAGGGAAGATATCGTTTTGACAGAAAATTCGTCATCCGACAGCGAAACTCAGTCGCCTGTAAGAAATGGTGGACATGGCAGCATTGTTCAAACGTCATAGAACACTGGTGCTGGTACAAATGTTCGTTGCGACGCTCTACACGCGCGTGCAAACCCGTCGATAGATACAGGGTCGTCCCATATAACTAAGATATGCTATTGCTTGTGTCGAGTTCTGTTCCACTATAGTTTATACAAAGGGGGAGAATGTCCTATTTGGAGTTGTTTGATTCTCTTGTGTCCAGCAGCGTAACTACAGGTTTGAGTCAGGGGGGACAAATCTTGGCTTAAGGGGGCCCACCGCATTTGCTGATTGTATGTGACGTGGCGTTGATTTTTTTTGCGCTTCCAGTTAGTTCAGTAGTTATTGTTCTCTTGACGTTGCGTGCGCTTTTCAAATTTTTTATGTTGCTTGATGCTTTGCGGCCTCAACCAGGGACGTGACGAGGGGGGCATGGGGGGCACAATTCTCCACGCACCGAATCACTATGGGGGTGCCGAATGACTGCGGTGGGCGCCGAAAAGTCCCAACAATGTCACAAGTACTTTTTTCAATACAGTACCTTTGCTTCCGAATAACCTTAGGTTCGACATGGGAGCGCCAATCTTGCTTCTTGCTCCCCCCCTGGCCTCAATGAACACGTTTAATAAAACCTTCTTCAGGTCACTTCACCAACATAGAAAGCAAAGAACAATTGGGCTGTATCAAAACAGTCATATATGGATCCTCTGCACAATGGAAAACTGAACAAAGCTGAGAACTAAGTAGTAGTAATGACAATTTGCTTGTATCATGATGGGAAATAAGTAGTTTGGCTTGCGCCTGCTATGTTTGAGATTGGTTTGATTACTGCGTTTTATACTAAATCACTTTGAAAAGGCATCTCAGCCTTGGAATCATACTGTTATGTCAAGCCACAGCAACAAAGGTTGTTCACAGTGTTTCACATTTGTTAAACGTGATTGGTTACAATGATGAACAATTTAGCTGTTCCGTCGGAAATGATCAAGTCTCCAACAGCTTCCTTAAGTTTGAACCGGAGGTATGAGTGATCCCCTTGCACACCTAAATACCAATCAATTGCGTAAAAAATTGAGAGGTCTTATTTTTCACATAAATGCAACACTTTAATACTAAGTGGAACTTGTTTGAAAAATGTCGGATCCTGATGCACCCTCCTATAAGTTCTTATTGCAACATAAAAACAAAACACATTGAATCTTTTAGTCCATCTATCACTATGATTACTATATTTACTATCATCATTGCATAAAACAGATAAGAATAGTTTACTGCTGCAGCTATAAGATGCTATCGAGCAAACTCAGCATCAACAGCTGGCTAAAAAATTAGGATGAAGAACAGGCTTGTCTTGCAAGCTTCATAAACCATTGATGAACTTGCACTTATTAAATATAAAAAAGGTTTAGTTCTCAGACAATGCATAGATACTGTAGTTGGGCTGATTCACAATAAATGCAGCAAATGCAAAATATGGCTGGCAAAAGCTTTGTGTCATAATCTTGTTTTAATCTTAACATTTTAAGTATGCACCCGCCCCAGTTATGTATGCAAAAAATCTGTGACGAATTCTGGATTCAAGTTTATCAGCAGTTATTATTTTCAAACAGCAAAATAATTAATAGTCATCAATAAATTTTTCAAGTCAACTTTGCCATAGTCAACTACATTTGAACAAGTTGTGTGAAGTCCTTTCATTATTATAGGAGAAAATTTTTTTTCATTTTGTAGCAGAAAAGATGGAAGATAAAATCACACAGTCAGCAACATTTACCAATGACTCATAGTGTGCAAAGACTGGTCACAAGCCTTATCTTGTTGTAAGATCATGTTGTTCATAGATGCAACCATCCAGGGTGCATCTGCATGCATATTCTTTAACATGCCACCCAACTGCCAAGTATGAACCTACTAGCTAAGTTCACACAAGCCACTCAGATTCAAGTTGCATACTTAACCACAAGTTAACTTTACATTTTCTCGCACCAAATCGATCTGCAGAATTAAAATTGAAAATTCCGTAAGGAGTGGAAACAATGAGTACAGCTGCAGTCTTTCAGAATGCAATGCTCTGATAAATTTCAACACAGATATTTTCATGGAAAAATGTTCAATAAAAAGGAATGATGATTTAATGTGACATGCAAGCCATCTGCTAGGTGGCATAAATGTCAATTGCTAGTGGTGCTTTCATTATCTGGAATGCTGTTTAACAGTTTAATAACAAGTTTTTTTAAGGAAAATGTTAGGTACCCGGTATGGATCTGTAGGGACCTGGTTTCTCTGATTCTAGGGACCTGATTTTCTCTGATTTTAGGAACCCGATGATAATTTTCTTTGATTTTAGGGACCCAAATTGAAATTCTAGGGACCTAAATCGGGTCCCTAAAACGCCTTAAAAAACTCTGGTCTAGTATGCTATTTGCCATTGAGTTTTACCTGGTGTTCATTTCAAAATAATTTTAACACGTGACATGTATCACATTATCAAAAATGTGATATCAACCTAGGTTCATGCATTTCAGCTTATAGTATTAAGACGTTATATGTTATCAAATGTGCAAAGCAAAAATAATTATGAAGTAATTCATGTTTAATCATATAATTAAAAAGTTACATTTCATGTGTCCCTATACGGTTGACAAAATGAAAATGGCTGTCACAAGCAATAATAACATCAACTTACGGTGGATATCCTCTAGGTTTTCTTGATTGGTGCTCAGTTCCACCACTCATTGCAGACGACACACTTCCAGCTCGCTTTTTTAACAGTTTTGCTGCTTTGGCCTGGGCCAAATCATGGACTCGAGCATCCGCCATACTTTTTTGATAAAGCAAATGTTCTACAAAATACTACTGGTATGCAGCAAATTTGGACAAAACACTAGTGCAGGTTGGAATTCAAATGCCAAGAAATGAAAGTTATGTCAGATAAGCAAATAACATATTTGCACAAAAACGTTGTATATGTTAGATTAATTTAAGCCAAGCCTGACATTGTTAAGAAAAAAGTCACCCTTCCATTTTCACAAACTTATGACAACAGCCCTAAAATGTTTCATAATTTTTTTATCCAGCTATAATAAAATGGCAATTGACACACTGCATAAATTCATATAAATTTTAGCTTTCAGCAAGTAATTTACACTGAAATATAAGCAGTAAGAACAAGTTTTTAACAGAAACATACGTTTTAGGCAGTTTGAATTTATTTTGGTGCATGAAAAACATCTTTGACATTGCATTGAACATTATTAAAATTTGCAAAATTGTGAATGTTAAGCCACTTTTCTAAATATATAGATACCAGCTATGATGTTTTGGCCCCATGACCAAAATGCCCTAAAAAGGTTATCAAGGTGAATATTACTGGCTACACTTGTGTGAAATCTACCCAGATGCTAGCCAAGGACCTAGTGGCCTGACTACATCTTTGATCAAACTTGATAGTTTCTTAAAATAAGTCATGGCACTACAAACCCATGCAGTTGAAAGTGCCAACAAACCTATATTAATAACCATACCTTGGCATGGGGCTAGTAGTATTATAAGAGGTTGCTGAATACCATGAGGTATTCCAAAACTCACTAAAACTATTGTTTATTGGAAGTGTCACACAAAATTTTCAACGAAGTAAAAAGAAAACTAAAATGGGACCTGAAGTTTTTTATTTGCTGGATACCCAATTTAAGTTAGACCAAAGAAATGTTAAGATGCAATTAATTTAAATTATCAGATATAAAATTATACTGAATGAAACAAACTTTTTAACTTATGCTTTTTTCTAAAAATATTCAAAAAATCTCTATGTCATAAAAAATATGTCTTTTTTACTTAACACTGCACAAGGAATTGTTTTTCATTTTCTACACCAGGGTGGGCAAACATTTTCTACGGAGGGCCACATTGAAGATTTTATTGCTACCGAGGGCCGTATGCTCGTATTATATATATTACATCTATAATCGCTTTGAAACCTTAAAAAAAGTTTTACATGAGCTACCATAAAATGAAGGTAACAATAGTTACTTCCGGTTGAGTAAAAATGCAGTTTCAAATGAAACGTGTGGAAAAAAACTTGATAATTCTAATCTAATCAATAAAATTACTTTAACATAGACTCCAAATACGTACTATCTATGTACGAGTGACTGCCCTGCGAGCCGCACAAAATGCCCTTGCAGGCCGCATGTGGCCCGCGGGCCGTAGTTTGCCCACCTCTGTTCTAGACTGAAAAACACTGGTACTTACTACATTTGTAAGATTCTAAAGTTTTAATGCAAGTATGCACACTATATGCCTAGTAGAACTGGGATAGTATATTCTATCTAAGTCAGTGAACCATGGTTGTTTTATGCAATACATTCATCAGGTACATGTGTTAGTGAAATACAAAACAAATATTTTCACATAGGAACAGTTTAAACACATCAGTATAAAGAAACGGACAGTAGTCTACTCTAGCTTCAGTACCACACAAATTATGGCCTGTAATTTTGGAAGTTTTTGATGCAATGTTATGTGACAGAAGTCTCTTGGAAGTAACATAACTCAGAGCCACATTTTGTCAGTGCTCAGCTACAAGTGAAACCGCTGTTTCAGCCTATTGCATGCCAAATCATGCCCTGCCATTGCGAAAATAATATACACAGTCTGTTATTAAACAACTCTGCATTGCCTATAGCAAATATTTAATAAATTATGCATAACATCCCCAGAAATATAAATGTTCACCAACATCAAACCACCTATTTTCTCATGACATTTAATGTCTTACTTCAGATTTGATGTCTTGCTTAAACATAATTTTATATGCTTTTGCTTAACAATGTGCATCTTCATAGAAATTTTATCTTTTTAATTTGAATGTCTGATGCTTTTTACAAATTGTAACGCAAGTTGTTTTTTTAAATCAATATACCTGAACAAAACTGTCTCAAAATCATTAAGTTATTAAGCTTTGATATAAAACAACTGACATTCTGTTAATTTACAAAGTTATGGTATATTATTACCACTACTGAATACTGATAATATCAGTTTAGTTTATACTTGTACTTTTAATTAACTCAACAATGCCCATCCCAGCCTTACAAGCAGAACTATTCATTCAAAAAGTGCATGATGCAGCAAGAGAGTCTTTTGACCAACACCAGGTATGACAGATAACTACTTCTGAGAATCGTATTTTCACACGAATGATGAAGCACTTTTTTAATTAGGAAGATCAGACTAATCTTAACTTAAACTATTTTTGACAAACTATAAGGCAAAATCAATACCTATAGATTTACTTCCCCAGTGTTTTCAGCATTCTTAGATGCATCTAAAGCAGGGGTGTGCAACATTTTTTGTCGGTGGGCCATATAACCAACTACAAACATCTACCTGGGCCACACGAAAAATTTAGTTTTTTAACATAAACTGTCGGATTAGGATTTTCATGCATGAATGGGAAAAAATCAGTGTTGGCAAGCGCCACACTAAATGGCTTGGCGGGCAGGGTTGTGGTTCGCGGGCCGCCTGTTGCACATCCCTGATCTAAAGCATTTAACAGAACTACAACCTTCTGTTAAGTGCAATGTACCTATGGGTATATTAAGACTTTTGTTGAGTTTTGGTCAGGCCCATAACAAGGTTGGGATATCAGGAGGGGCAAAGAGTTTTCTGAGAGGGGCCTAAATCTTTTGAACTATGTCCAATAGTTTTAAACTATGTCCAACACATTTTTTCAGGGGGGAAAAATTTTTTCTAGGGGGGATTTGCCCCCCTGGTTATGGGCCTGGAGTTGGTACCAACAGATAATGCAAGTAAAATGGGGCACCAACTTTTCACCCTTTTATTGTGACCAATGGGGTAAAGCAAGGGGGCGTTCTAAGCCCAAATTTATTTGCTGTTCACCTTTATGATATCTTAGACCAGCTGGGTTCAGCCAGGGTGGGATGCACCATGGGAAATATGGTTGTAAATCATCTAATGTTTTCTGATAATACATGTGTGTTCAGCCCTAGGATTAGTGGACTGCAATGTCTTCCGAATATTTGAGGTGACTATGCTTCTGAACATCAAATTGCTTTCAACTGCAACAAAACAATTGGTGTTCTTTTTTGCTCAAAAAAGTATAAACAACCTGCTCTATCAACTGTTTTTCTGAGTGGTGTACGTGTACAATTTTTTGACTAAGTAAAATACCTTGGTGTATGGATAAATGCCTCACTCAAGGATGATGATGATATTCCGAAACAAGTGAAAACACTGTACTGTGCAGGAAACAAACTCAGGCACTTCTGATTGGTTCCATTTTAAAACAGACCTGTTCATAACAGACCACTCATAACAGACCATTCGAAACAGACCACATTCATAGCAGACCCATTCATAGTAGACCATGTTCATAACAGACCCGTTCACAACAGACAACCTTCATAATTGGTCTGTTATGAATGTAGTATGTTATGAACACGGTCTGTTATGTACGGGTCTGTTATGAATATGGTCTGTTACGAACGGGTCTGTTATGAACGTGGTCTGTTATGAACAGGTTTGTTATGAACGTGGTCTGTTTCAAGTGGTTTGTTATGAACAGGTCTCTTTTGAACCGACACCTTTTCGATCAGTACTCTCCTGCTATAAAAAGCACTCTATTTCGTGCTTATTGCATGCTTGCCAATTGTGGAGCAAATACACACCTAGGCTAGTATGAAGCACTTACAACTTGCATGCAACAATGCCTACCAAATTATGCATTACATACCCGGAAATGTAAGTTGTGTATCTTCATCTAACATTTTTATCAGATCTTTTCAAATGTGATGATTTTTACAAATCTTAATATTTCCTTAATTATTTAATGCTCCTGTATGACGGTGATCAACTGATATAGTTGTCATTGTTGATGTATTATACTAGTGCACGCGTCTCATCAGTATTGTTTTTGCATAACAACAAAAACTTCTGCATGCTTCGTGGCACCCTAGCATTTCTTTATAGTTTAATTACTATATTTGTTCCAGTATGCAGACAATGTGTACAACCCAAGCATACAACTAGTAAAACGTTTGTTGCCAAATCTTTCTTCAAAAATTCAGCAAAATTGATCAGCTGTGGATCTCATGACAATAGCGTTGCAAAGAACCTGAAACCTTGATCGGAAAGTTTGCATGTCTCTGTGTGCCAATTTTTTTCCCCTCTGCCTTTTCTTCCTTTTTTTCTTTTTCTCTTGTTGTTTACCTTAAAGTTTAATGTTAGAATGCCTCCATTTCTCTGCCACAATTGCTGGATCCCTGTATTATGATGGGCAAATGATGCTGTAGTTGGGGCACTGTTAAAGTATTTTGCTCCTATCAGTGTTGGTCGTGTGCAAACACCTATTCTATAATGCAGTATTGCTAACCATATTTTGTACTGTGTTCATTGATTGTGTTTGTTATATGGACCATGAGTCTGAAATAAATGAATTATTATTATCATTATTATTTCAAGGACCACTCTCCCACAAAATAAAAATTCAGTATTGTCCCTATGTCCCACTACATTCCTCAAATTAAAATAGTGCAGTTTTGCAAAAACAGCATGATACAAACGAAGTTATAACAGATCAAAACACAATTTTTTCTAGTCTACAGTACAGTAGATTATTGTTGCTACAGTAGGATGTATAACAGCCACAACTTCTGAAAAAAACAATCAAAATTGACTACTCTACTAGGACTACAGTACTGAAGGCATATTACTGGAAGCATCATAGGCTATACCAATTATTCAGTAAATTGTCAAATCATTTCCTTTTGTTTGATAAAAGGAAAGCCCTTATTATCAATTACAGGTTGTAACCAAGGAATACTTGGGTTTGGGAAAAATTATTCGTTTACACACTGCCAATGAGGGCTACTACTTGCATGGTATGTTGATACCTCAAAAAAACACAAGACAATGCTTCTCATAAATTTCTAATCAAAAGAAACCTTTGACAGGTAAGATTCAGTCATTACTATTTTATCAGAGTAAAGATTTCGCCTGCTAGGTACGCATCGTCAGCTCTCATTCAAACAGAACTTCTGATCAATCATATTTTGGCTAGGCTATGTTATGTAGCCTACAAGTCAGGCATTGCCGAACAAAAAGAGAGATAAACTTAACCATTAATTGCTTATAACACAGACATATGGAACAATCACACAAAAATCTCAAAAGGCAAAGGAAAAGTCGTCAAAAAGTGATCAAAAAACAAAAACGTGAAATTTATGAAGATAAGAGGACACAATCACTCAAATTCGACACTTGTTTTTGGATTTCCATAAAAATTTCAGTTTTGACATTGGACTTGTGAGCCAGTATCCATGACAACATCCCATGAGCGCACTGAACCATACAACACTTGCGTATTTCAGACAATTCCAGATTAAAGGTTTTAACAGACGTAACTCAAGACATAAATATTAATCGTTCTTATACTCACGCGATTTTTTTAAATAAGTCATTTCATTTTTTTCACGACTCTATCTCAGAGATTAAAATGCGCCAGAAAATTTGTAAAAGTGCAGAAGCAGCATAAATACTGAGGTGAGCAGAACTCAGTGATGTGCCCGAGTCATCTTTGTCGTGTCACAAGCCCTTCAAGTCAGATTCATATAAATTTTTCCAGTCAGAGCCGATTAATGACTTGGTCGAGTCGCAAGAACTGTCGAGTCATTGGTTTGCAAACACGAGTCAATCTCGAGTCAAATGAAATTTCACATTTTCCTATGCCTTGTTTTGCTAAGAAGTGGCGACCATCATGCTTTAAAATGGCGCCCAATAAGCTAAAAATGGTTCTGTGGAGATCTGAAGATGGCGCCATATGTAAATAAATAGTTACCGGTATATGGCGCCCATTACTAACAAGTGACCGTGATAGTCACCACAAGCGAATTATCGTAATTCACTTATCCGTTCATAAAATTTATTTTTATAATAAAAATATTGCAACCTAGTACCAGTAAAGTGAACTCACTGGGTAAACCACCAATCCTACAGTTATGACGGATGGTTGAAAGTCATGACTAGTGGAAGCAAAGCATGATGTAGTCGAAATCATAACCTTCGAGACCGAGACTTGAAATTTGATACTGAAACTTCAAAATTTGTGCATGTTGTCGAAATTTTTTGAAAGCCATAGCGGCAGCTCTTACGAAAAAAACGTCTCAAATTGTATTGAGTAACGTCTTCACTCCCACACGCAAAACGCTAAACTTTTAACATGCATTGAAGTAAAGAGAAATGAAAAAACACATATACATGAAAGAAAATGAGGACGTATACATTGCGGTAGTATAGAGTATACGCTTGATGGCGCTAATGCATTTTGTTGAAATACACGCATGAATCACGCCAT
>Ga0210059_1005129_pt1 | contig 21068 bp, 13 predicted proteins | sample Ectturendosymbi2_FD_188042 | JGI IMG/M metagenome (GOLD analysis project Ga0210059, IMG submission 188042) | Ecteinascidia turbinata endosymbiont from Florida, USA - Sample 2 (SPAdes) (version 2) | ecosystem: Host-associated > Tunicates > Ascidians > Unclassified | place: Key West, Florida...
TATTATGTCAACAAACTTTGCCAAAACGTTGGTTTGGAAACAGGACTATGACGTCATTTTGTGACGTCACAAACAGCGCACACCAAATACAAATGACTACCCTATGCCGCTGAATGAACCCCCCCCCATGAAAAGTTTCTGCTCACGCCACTGGGTGTTGCATGCTGCAGACCCTGAGTCTCCCAGTAAGCTAGGTGAGTTCAGCGGTGCTTGTATCTGCATTCCATACTCCAGTTGACGAGGAGAGGCTTGCCCAAGTTTTCTTAACACAACTGTTATGCTCATGAATATGGGAGATTGAAGAATCGTTGAATTCAACTTTCGAATTTCACTTTTGAACTTTTTGAATTAAACTTTTGGCATTTAAAATCATTGAATTTAAGTTAATTTTTCATAGTAGTAGTTTGAAACATTTTCACTTCCTAAGCACGTAAACTTAAATTTATCAAGAACTGTCGTAATGTAAATGTTGTTTAACAGTACTGTGCACTATGACTGGTTGTCTGTGCCTTGTCTTTTTCATACATATCTGAAAAAATAGCAGAGTGCTAAGATTAAAAATACATTTTTTCGATGTTTGAGGCTTGGGTCGTGAGATGTTCATAAAACTCAGATTTGGGTCGCGCTCAAAAAAGTTTAAGAACCACTGTCATAAGTCCACCTTCAGAAGCCTTAAAAACGGCTCTTGACAAACTTTATATGAAGTTTGGGAAAAAGCATGCGGTGGTTAAGGCCCATTTGGATTCGCTTACGAAGGGACCTCCGATTAAAGCTGATGACGAAAGCTTGGATAAGCTAGCAAGTGATATGGTAACTGTTACATCACACTTGTTCAATGGGGTTACCTTTCCGAATTAAATTCGTCGCAAACCCTGTTGCATGTTTTTAAACGGCTGCCTACCCATTTATAGACGAAATTCTGCGATGAAGCTGACATCAATTCGATCGGGTATGCAGCTACGTTTTCTCAGCTTTTGTCATTTGTTGAGGACGCTGCAGGTCGTGCTCATTCGATGTTCGGTGTGACATGAACTTCGCTTGAAGTTATGTGATTAACGCGGCTTAGAGTATGTTGTTGTTGTTTTCGCTGTTTAAACTTGTTGCCGTGACTTACTAGTTGCTCAGTTGCGTCTCACCTGATTTCTTTAATCATGCCAATAAGGCGGCAGAGTTAATTGCTGCATCTACGGTTTCTACATGCGGCCGTGATTTGCTGGATGTTTCATGTGCTTTATTTAATCGACTTCAACGTTGCACATTTGTTTTTCGTCACGGTAGTGATAAAGCGTACCGTTTCCTTGAAGAGGTCAAAATCGCTTCATCAAAAAAACAAAAATTGACCAAAATTTTGCTCCCTCAAAAGTCACTCTTGGGGTCATTCTACCGCAGGCAATAACTCGCCGTCAGATTAAGCTAGAGAGCTGTTCATACCCTCTAAAGACTCGTGAAGGTTTTAGTTTGCAACAAAAAATACGTTTCAGTTTAGGATGTCTGCTTTTTTTTAATGCTTATATAATGATAGGATGTTTATGTTATTTTTTGCAGACGTCAGCATTATTGCCCGACCTCCCTTAAAGACCCGCAGGAGCCATTTAAATGAGATAAAAAATTTTTTGAGTTAGCTGTTTTTTGGTTACTATTCGCGGCTTTGAAGGGTCTGAACGGGTTTTTAGCGCTCCTGGTTCCAAGACTAGGACCAAAAAACCTTAAAATTAATTTAAGAAATCCCCCAAAAGTATTGAGAAAAGCCCCTTATCAATTAGCTGTTTTTTGGCCTAACTTTTGAACCAGAAACGCTAGAAACTCAATCAAGGGCTCTAAAAACGCGTATTCTGCCCTAGAATCCAAAAATACTGCGAACCAAAATATTGGCGCGTGGGATCGGATGATGACGTCATATAATTAACCAAAAAACATGTCCCTGTCATGATCCCATTGGCCCAAACCCCCTTAACCAAATATAAATATTTTTTTTTTATTCTAAACTACACAACGCCACTAGTCATTACGGGGTTTGAACAGCTCTCTAGCTCAATATTGCCGAGTTATGGCTGGCCAAAGTTTGCCCTGAAAGGGCAAATTATGCCTTTTCTGAAAAGTTTTGAATTAGGTAAAAAAATTGGGTTTGTGACCCATAATTTCGGCTACAGATATGCTAGCAAGTCAATCCAGGGCTCCATAGAGTCGGATTTTGACCTAGTTTTCAACATAACTTTGAGCCAAAAGCGTGGGTCAGTGGGTTGGGACCCAGGGCCGGCCAAACGTGGCTAAAATTTTCAAAACATGCCTTTTTTGTGACGTCACCTCCAGAAACCCCCCACCGAAAACGAAAAACGTTTTTTTTTCGATTTTGACTACAAGACTTGCTGAATCCGTGGATGGTTTGGATAGCTCTCTAGCTCAATCGCCTGGTGAGTTATACGATTGCAAAGCTCCCGCAAGATTTGGGGCTTTCGCGGGACTGAAAGGGTTTAGCGACGTTCCCCTTGATTGATTGTATCGAGCCTGGAGAAATTGCCGGGCCGCGTTTTTTTGCTTCGTTCCGCATTCCTTGGTCACCGACTAGTTGTTCTTCAGTAGTGGAGAAGGGGGGAAGCATGCGATTCTGAACTTCACTAGGACAGCGAAGGTTGGTCCGTTAGCCGTTAGAAAGAAAAAAGGTATTTTCGTTTCTGCAGCACAAGACTGCCACAGCACAAGGCTGTTTCTTTGAAAGACACAAGGTCTTTCATTCTTTGCAGCATAAGGCTGCCATTAGCACAAGGCTAATTCTGATATAGGACATAAAGTCCTCACAGCATAAGGCTGGTCTTCATAATTTCGTTTTATCACGTTTTGTTGACAAGTTTGTTGGCCACGTTTTGTGAGCAACAATTTGTGAGCCTCGTTTGTGGGCTAGTGATAATAAAGTTGGAACGTGCATTATACGAATTTTATGGCTCTCTTGATGTGGGCCTGAATTTAAGTGTCAGGAAGCTACATCAAAGATGAAGAATTCGATTACTAGCAGTCAAATAAAACTCAAGGTTTTTTGCGAGGGGCATCACTGTAGCACACTATTCCAAATGGCAACTTCAAAGGAGGTTGCATCGAGGACTGTCGAAACACAAATGCTGTTAACATTAGAAGTATTAGGTATTTCAAATTCTAATAATAACCAATTTGAATGCAAAATCGCTTCATCAAATTGTCAGTTTGAACGGAAAGGAAGTGAAGCAACCGCCGGCGATGAAGTACTTCAGTGACTTCGAAACAGAAGGCATTCCAAAGAACACTTTGAAACTGAGCCATCCATGCTACAACCAAGCTGTAGTAAGGTATGCGGAACTAGACACAGAAGCCTCAAGAGAAGTGTGTGGTTTTGATGAACTTAAATATTTTTAATAGCTTATTAAGTGTTGTTATGTGTATGATATACTTGCTAATGCTGGGGGCACACACTTGCCTTGTGTTGGAACCTCTTCACCGAAGAATGCATGGCCATGGCAGATACCGCCCACTTTCACAGCTCTGTGTAATGTCTGCATTGCGCTATTGCTTACTGATGATATGGCAACTTGCAGAATTTGGAAAGCAAATTTGCTAGTTGAATTCCTTCATTAAACACGTATTTGTCAACTGTGTCTTCAGTAAGTGTCGGCCTTGGTTTGAGTGTGTATTTCTGTGTTGTACGGATGGTAATTGCTGTATGGCACATTGTCCAAAGTTTCATGCCAGTATTACAAGATCCCCAGAATATAAGTCAGATCAAACTAAAATTACATAATAATAAAAGTTTACAGGTCTTTGCTAAGACCACAGATAGCCCTTACGAAAAATTTTTCGTAACTTTTTTGAGAACATGTTAGAAGTTCCTCTTGACAAACATACGGAAGTGGCACTTCTGCATATTTTAAGACAAAAACCAACTTCTTAACTCAACTGGTTCTTGAGTTATGGTCAAATTAGCCACTTTGCTTTATTCGGCAGATTTTCACAGCAACTAGGGGTGCTCCAATCTAAAATTGTTTCCGTGTCATTTTCTCCATATTTTGGGACAAATAACTCATAAAATGCTGTTTTAAGTTGTATTCGCATATAACATTTCATTTTGGACGAATTCACAAACGGAAAGGAAAACGTGAAGGTCATTGTACTCACAGAAAGTAGATAATCGAGGGCAAAACTGCGGCTCGCCAACATGTGTTGTGTGGCCTTCTAGCTGAATAGTACTGTAATATCTGAAATTTAAAACCGTGAAACTAAAGCTCAAGTTAGGCCACTTTAGTTCCCATAACAAAATTAAACTTTTTCAGAGGGAGCATACTGCCAATTTCCCAATGTCGGAATGAGAACGAATGCTTTTCGCGTAATTGCCGACCACAAAGCGGCAGAATACAAAAATAAATTGCAAGACTCCTGGAGGAGTTCCAAGCCGGATTTGACCATTTGCAGGAATAAAAACCCTGCTTGCATTTCTTGTAAATCCATTCAAGGTTAATGTTTGTCATAAACATGTTTTCTGCAGAAATGAAACTAACGGAAAGGCAAGAAGATCTTGCTCTAAAAAAATTTCAGTCCATGCCACTCTACAGCTGACTTCTGACGACAGGTTCCAGAAAGTAAATGCCCAGAGCACGAAAGACTCAATTCCGCATTTAACACGCCATATTGCTGAGAATTTTTATTTTCTGCAATGAAGTTCGTAAAATCAAAACATCGTGAACCCCAACAAAAGAATACTTTGGAGAATAAACTCGCACTGCTTTAATAACGTATCGTCAAGATTTTTGTCCAGTGGCAAATCAAACAAATTGTGTTTCAATTACTGTAGGTCATTTTATGTAAAACTTGCATTCTTTACCGTATTTGTATTGACACTACAAACTGATTTCGCGGCTCGCTGTTGTTTTTGGTTTTCCCCAATTGCTTTTCTATTGAACAAGTTTGCCCACCCCTGGTATAGTACCAACAACAACGATTTAGCAAAATCTAGTCATGTTTATTTTGATACGCTTCGTATTATTCTTGATCCATTTCCAATCGGAAATGAAGTCAGTTGTGAATTTATGCAAGGCAGTGCATTCCAACCACTTTTACTCACTATTGTTTGTGGGACCCTACAAAAATATTTGAGATACGAGAAGCAAAAGATGAGTTCACTGGTTAATGGGCAGGGAAACGAGCTTGTTTTTTAGATATGATAGGATCAAACTAATAGACAACCGGCTAATTTTATGTTTGGAACATTTTGAAATGCTGCGTGGCCCTGAAGCAACTTCACGGCCGGGATACGTTACCTGATGACTTTGCAAGTTGTACATAAACTTTTCACAGGTATGGGTTATTTGGTCCTTAGTCAACAACACCCTCCATGTGCTCTAATCTACGCACTGCCTCTCACTAGTAAAGATAGTCAGAATTTTGCATAGGCTGCTGTAGTACCAGGGGTGGGCAATTAATTTGGCATGGGGACCACTTTGAGACGGCCACGTTTAGCGGAGGGCCGTAGCTTCTTATGGAAGTAGAAGCAACGCAGACAAGAAGGGTAAACGCTAACTCCTTGTCAAAGAAAATTTCAGATTTGAAGATTTTTCCTGAACGCTTCCGCGGGCCATTGAAAACGCTGCGGCGGGTCATATTTGGCCTGCGGGCCGCTATTTGCCCACCGCTGCCATAGACGTTTACGTTTAAGCTAAGATCACTCTTAAAAATAGATTTTTTTATCTTTTTGAGACAAAGTTTTCTTGGAGCTTATCTTAATAAAACTATTCACAACGGAATATGCTGCTGTAAAGCTGTATGCACACGGCATGCGTCCTGTGCGTTTTTTTGGCGCATGCATCTGATTTCGTGACGTCACGTCCTTTTCTGATGCTTCTGGTATGGTCTGCGTTCGAGTAGAAGTGAGTCAGAGCAGTAAGGCCGATGCGTCAATATAGAGACAGGTTCAACTCGAACGCAGACCATACCAGACGCATCAGAAAAGGACGTGATGTCACGAAATCAGACGCATGCACTCAAAAAACGCACAGGACGCATGCCGTGTGCATACAGCTTTAATGTGCTTGTGGACTGCCTCTGTTTGTGAATATTGTGCATTCTGTCCTGCTTAAACGATTTGCAACTCAGGGTTTTAAACAGGATATATTTCTTTTTTTTATCATTGCAAAAAGACTTGGCTCATTGCAACAAACTGCAAGCAATGAAGAGTCATATGACTATATCCGTATGAAGAGCTTTATGATCGAGTGTTAAAATATCACTAAAAGCATGTGAGATCACATGCATTATACCTGCTTACAGTTTGTAACATCAAAATACTTACTTGGTTGTAATATGTGACGCAAAGCTAGTTTACTTAAAACCTGATCAAACAAAAATTGTTTTTTACGTAAAATTTCACTGGAAGGTTTTTAAATGGTTTATAGTGATGTAAAAATTAAACTTTTTTGGATTTGAAATTGTTACTTGTGTGCAACATACTAGAATAAGTTCCAGATGATTTAGTAGTAATGTTGTTGTGTTTAATTCAGTGATGACTTACCTCAACCAACCATTTTTTAGAGATTTTCTTAGATGAAATCACATTTGCAACTTACAGTGCTTATTGGCCACTGCTTTTCTTGGGACTCTATGGGAGGTGTGAACTTAGTCTACTGATGACTGAGCAACTCAGTAACCGAAACCCTTGCCTGGGGCCGCTTTGGTACTTTCTCAGAGACCATCGTCTGTCGTAAAGGTTCTGCCACACACACATTAGCCTTGGTCTTTTTTCTATATTCAACAGTACAACATACTTTTGATGCCAGAAAGTGATTGTCAAAACACAACTAGTGCTGTACACATTTTCACTTTCTTACACTGACGTGACTCTATTCCTGTGGTCGTCAATTATTTTCTCACCATTTACGCTTGGGTTTTTGCTTTTTAAAATGTTTTGAAGACAGCATTAAAATTTTTGATGGTTCTGCAGCGTCCATGTCCCTCCTACACCTATAGCAGTGTCTAGTAAACAAAGCTAGCTTGACCCATACCTGAATTGCAATGAAAGACAATGGAGCAACCCCAATAAAAGTAGCAGCAAAGAAGAGCCACACTGGTATATGGATGACTGGCGACACAATATTGATAAACCAATTCGGCAGAAAGGGTGTGATTCTCAAAAACAACAGGTAGTTGAACAGATGTTCTCTTTGACCGTCCACCTAGTGTAAACAAAAGAAGTCTTAAAAAATTGCAATATGCAATAAACACACATGTTACCATAAAAATAATGACGTATATGTCAAAACACTATCAAAAAAACAGTAAAAACAAAATCGAATACAGTAAAAGGTACACTGCTTTCCGTTCTTAGCGCAAACTTGTGACTGCCAGCTGCTAAACAGGCTCGTAGCAAATTATCTTTTGGCAACACAGTGGATGTTGCTTCTTAATCCACCTTGGAACCAGATGACTTTAGATCAATGATTCTCAACCTTTTTGGGCCCATGGACCATCTTTTCAAGAAGAATATCCGGTGAACCACTTTGATTAACACACGAGACTCATAAAACTACAAACACAAAAAAACAAATGAAATGGTCTTACATGCCCATAGCTATATTAAAACAAAAATCTTTCCCCCTAACAATTTAATTCCCCCCAAACCTTTAAACCTGGCTACAGGCCTGCTTTATGCTAGCCTACACTTTCAAACTTGTTGCATTCTGATAGTTCTGAGTCTGCAAGCATTTCAGTCCACATATTATTTTTGCTCTTAGTTGACATAGAACCTGTGACCTCACAGTTGCTATGATTGATAAAACTTTAATTGCTTTTAACTTGTGTCGTCCTAAGAAATCTTTGCCTGCTTTAGAATAGGCAGTGGCTATAGGTCCGCCTGTGGATCTTAATATTAAAAAACTTATTTGTCCGCCACCTGCAACGTGACAGTAATGCATGAAAAGTGTGCAGTGGACTGCAGTAGGCTTGGTAGAAACATACTAAACCCTAAACCTAAACTTCGAAACCTTAAACCTAACCCCTAAAGCTAAACCTAAACTATTAAACCTCAAGCCTAACCCTTAAACCACAAATGTAAACCCTAAACCTGAACTGTAAATCTGAACAGAAAGTTTTGAAAAAGTAGAGAAAAGCTGGTCCCGTGAATTGAAATGTGCAACCATTACTAGCAAAAGAAAAATCGCCAAGATGAGAGCCAAACTGAAAACCATTCACACAGCAGACATAAACACATCCGCTGCACTACCACGACAGTGCAAACTCAGCATTCTATTTGAACCACGTCACTCGCGTTGGACCAGTAGCCACTTCCATTAGAATAATGTACCAATTAAATGCGTCACACAAACCACAGAAAGCTTAAAAACTGCATATGATTTTATCCTTGATTTAAATAAAATGATTTATATCAAGCAACCCTGACTAGAAATAGCTGAACTTTCATTCAAACCTTTTTGTGTTTATGCAATATCTTCAATGCAAATAATAAGTTTATAACACCAGCACTAGTGTACAAATGTATAGTTATTGAAATGCCAATACTGAAACTGCCAGTTTAGTAATTTCATTGACAATCATGGCATACATGCATAAAACGTTAAAATTCTGTAATAATAGTAATAAAATATCGATTTCATGAATCAAAAAATATATTCTGTAACTATGTCTACAGTCAACAGCCTTCACATTGATGGAATTTTAATGCAACTTCCACTTTATGCCAGTCTACACTTTGAAACATGTGGCATTCTAACAGTTATGACTTCTGAATCTGCAAGGGTTAGTGATTTCAGCCCACATGTTATTTTTGCAGTTAAATGACATAGAATCTGTGACCTCGCAGTTGCTATGACTGATAAAACTTCAACAAGTGGTTTTATTTTACTCATTGCATATGCAATGCACTGATGATGACAACAGCAGTTATTGAAACATTTGCAATATGTTGTTTGTACCCGTTTTCAATGGCTGTAAATTACATTATAAGGATATTTAGCACTTCCGCTTTTCGTGTACCGAAGTTGGTTATAACTTGTGTCCTCATAAGGACAATTTGTCTTCTGCACTAATACTGTTTTCTGTGAAAACCTAGTAGAATGCTAAGAAATCACACAAAGCTCCAAAACGATTTTTGCTTGATTTGAATCCCAATGATGATTTAAATCAATCAACCCTGGCTGTGGAGACCAATTTGAAGCTTCAAATGAAGTTAAAATAACCTCTTTATTTTGTCCTCACAGACATCTAACCAAGACAAACAAAAACACATCCAATTACAGCGTGTTTTCAGGATGGGCCGCAAGAATCGTATTCGTATATCAGGTATTATTGTATCGAGTGACTTATAGAAAACTTCTGTAAAATGACCTGATTACAGGGTAAATTAGAATCTAGAAACACCTACTTCTGCATGGATGGTGTTTGATAAGATTAATGCTGCGATTCCTAAAAAGTTTTTCAACATTGCATTACAAATGCAGTTTCAAAATTAGTAATTGCAATGTAAATCTTCCATCGTGACAATAATAAATATGTCATTGTAGCTTATCAAACTTGGACATAAACATCTCTGCTATATTTGTATTGTGAAGTCACCACTGCAAAAATTTAAAAATCCACCAAAATCAAGCACTAACATCACCTTCGTGAAATCAACCATCAGATGTACAAACACTTGCATACCACTGTGTTCCACCTTCTCATTCGCTCTTTGAGGTATTTGTTCACTAAGGGCTTCCCCACAAAATATGATATCATGTAACATCCAGTTGCTCCTATACCAGAACACTGCAGAATTTCAAAAAACAGGTTGAAAACATCAGATTTACAGTACATAGAAAAATGTCATACTTTCTAAGTTTCTAATTTGTGCAACACTCTTCAAAACAGTTTGGGAAAATATAACTACACACAGAGGAACCACCTGAAGGTTACAATTCTTTACCCAAACTGCAACCAATCTCTAGTAACTAAGTAATGTTGAACATCACCATCAACACAATCAAGCGAGTTATTTCCCAAAGCCATCCACCATCAGTATATGTCCTAAACACAAGCAATTTTCTTTTATCAGTAACATAGCACAAAAAGTCTGACAGACATACAGCCGACTTTCATTGCAAATACTTTTATGATGAGCCTATGTTTAAAGGGTCAATACCTACAGTAATCTCCCAATTAAGTCAGCAACTTGAATCTGAGCTGTCTGTGCAAACTTATGTGGTAGGTGTGAACTTAGCAGTTGTGCTTTTAACTGCATTAGCAAACAGATGCTGATCATTAGGGCTAATGTTAGGAGACTGATTGATGCTTGGACTGAAGCTAACTATTCTTTTCTGCAAGGCATGTAGTATCCACTCACATTACGCTATTCATTTCACAAACAATGTCAGGCAAAACCAAGCATTTAATTGAGGCACGGAGATTGGAATTAGACTCTAAGTTGAGGCAGCCAAATCATCCAACTGATCCAAGTTAATGAAACATCGCACGACATTACGGAGTGAGGCTGCTGTGAGAAAAGTCTGTGCGAAGTGGGAAGTTATGCGCAAACGTTCTGCTCTAATGTCTGAAGATACACACAAAAAGTTAGTGCATCTGTCTGCAGATTGACACAGCTGGATGGTAAGGTATTTCTTTGGCTTGATAACATGCATCGAGCAACTGCCCCTTCCACCTTCACTAACCATTTTGAAAGCAAAAGAAACTGCTGATCAATTAATCATGAACTTTAGCAACCTGATGTTTTGTGTTTATCATTTTTTATGACAAGTTGTCATGTTTGATTTGCTGTAAATACCAATAAATTGCTGAAAAAGTTGAATCCAGATTTTTTTGTAATTTTGTGTGAACTTAACTGGGATATTACTGTATTTCTGCTAAATACAGATGGCAGGCCAAAATGCGTATTGAAGGTAACTTTATCTGAAAGTGTCTGAACTGTTTAAATGTGAAGGGGATGTGGGCATTACGCACAAGTGAAACTGAACACAGGTGTGAGTTCTGTAGGAAGTAGTGCAACTGCAACACAGAGGTAAAACTTTTTACACATAAAATTTCTACCTGAGATAAATTACTGCAATAAGTGCATTATTATCATTGTTAGACTAAAACACATGCTTAACTTAGTCCAGTTTCATTTATAGTTTGTTTTTATATTTCTTCAAGAGTGTCATGAGTGGTCTGCAGCACCCTTCGCTTGCTTGCACCATGGCTATTTTCGTAGTGAAATGCTGCATTGATGGTGAGTAAATGGCAGCAACCGTTTCCTTGCACCCATCCATCCATTGACATGTCACAGAGCATGTGGCCGCAAGCACTATTTTTCAAGTCTTTGGCATGACCTGACCAGGAATCGAACCCAACCTACCAGGTTTGGTACCATGTGCTCAACCAACTGCACCACTTAGCCACTCAGGTATGGTTTAAAGCAGGGGTCTCCAAACTACAGCCCGTGAGCCAAATGTGGCCAGCGAAGCCATTTTGTCAAACGATGAAAAAAATTTACCAAAATTTTGCTGATTTGGTAGAATGTAACATATCCTAAAACAACCACATTACATAAGACGTCCGGCCCTCGATATGTTCTGTAATAGCTTACATGGTCCTTGGGCAAAAAAGTTTGGAGACCCCTGGTTTAAAGCAGTGATTCATAACTTTTTTTCTTCCACGCCTCCCTTAAATAGTTATCCTTTGTTTGAAGCCTCCCTAACTTAGTTGTAAAAGACGTTCAAAGTCTTTTCATGCTGCAGAGCATGTAAGTACTCATGCCCCCCAGGGAGGCATGCCCCCAGTTAAGAACCACTGGTTTAAACTAAGTTTGTGATGCATCAAAGTATTACAATTTGCTATGCAATATAGTGTAAAATAATTTTCAAAAACTTGGGAAAGACAACTCTGGGAGCAGTTGTAGTCTGTGGGACTTCCACTCCTTGGTTGTAGGGTGAATTCCAGGAGGAAAAACAGTAGCCAATCTGGTATTTACAGTAGTCCACATGCATGGACATGCAGAATGGAATGCCATGAATGAAAATATTTAGTTTATAACAAAAAATCCTTTTCCGACATGACATATGAATCAGGATCACATTGCTCAATCTCTAAACAGCGCAATTTCAACTGTTGTGATCTCATTCATGAGCAAAGCACATGGTTGATGCCTGCATGACAGCCACTACTGTATGACAGTTAAACTGCCTGGCAATCATGTTGACAACGCTGCTTAACACTTAATTACACTGTTCTCCCCTCAAATTGTTGGAGCTGTGAAAACAGCATAACTAGTTTAGCACAATGCAACACCAGACAGGTAGAGTTCTCTACTTAACCACTTGTTTTTGTAATTTGATTTTGGGTGACAATTGACAGCAGGCTGAAGCCTGAAATTTGCCTCTTGAGATGGTTGTGGCAAAGAATCTTGCCCAAGGTACGCTACAGTGATTGACTCAATGGCTGTGGGTCGAGCTCCCAACGTTTCCGTTGAGAGGCAGACAGTGGTCACTCTACCACCGACCTATCGCCATCCTCTAACCTCCTGTTGCATGGGGCAAGCCTTCTCTCACCTTGTCTTAGGCTCTTAAAATGCTAAGAAATACTATTTGAATTGATTGAAAGCACTTGTGAATTATCCACTAACATGCATGGCTTCTACCAATTTTTACTTGACTTTTTTGTTTCACCATTGAGATACAACTCCCGTTTGGGAAAAGGTGATAATAAGCACATTGCATCCACCAATTTAACCTGTTACCAATTTAACATCATTTACAGTATATGCATGCATTTAGCATAACCAATGCTGTAGTAGGGGAGGAATTCTCATCCCTATCCCTAATTTTCGAAGGGGGAACAGTGTTGTTGAAAGTTGAAACAGTGTAATGAAAATTCAGCATAAAAAACTCCAAGCTGTCTTGACTATGGAAACGCATGACCTGTTTCTAGCAGTGTGTTCCCAACATCAGTTTTTAGCTCTACACCACTGAAGTTAAGTTGCCATACTTGAACATTTAGAAACATCTTACAGAAAATACAGGAAGTACATCACTATAATCATCTAAAACCTTGGCTATACTAGTTTGATCATGAAAGGTGTTTTTTGCTGAGGATACTAGAGGTTTTGTGATCAGGAACAGAAAGGGTTAAAATTAAAACTTTCACTGTGTGAAATGTTGGGTTAAATGACCCAAATTGTTATGGGATCAACTGATTTGTTCTGAAACACCAATATTTTCCTATGCCATCTATATTTAAAGCACTTCAAAAAACACATGAAAAATATTTTTTAAAATAAGATGTTCAGCTCTTCTAGGCTAAGAAATATAAAAACTCAAATGAAAGATTATGTATGGTACTTACCAAACACACCAGAAACAATGCAAGGTAAAATGGATATAAAAATCCTGAAAGAATACTCAAAAACACAGAGCCAGGAATAGCAAATGTCTGCAAGCTATTGAGTTTTTTGTTAAGGAACAAAATGGAATCAAGATGCGTAACACATAAGCATACACCAATATTAGCAATACAAAATTTAACAGTATGCAATACTCATCAAACATTATCTGATGTTTAACACGTTGAGAGCCGGTCTACGGTATATTCGTACTTCGATTTCGGGCTAAAAAACAGCAATTTTCGGTTGCTTTACCAACGCCCTAGCTCCTCTGCCCATGCGCTAGAGAGCTGTTCAACGGCTCAAACGGATCGGCCAGTCTAGTAGATTGCACTCAAAAAAAAATTTTGCCTGGGGGATGCGGGTTTTTTATGAGTGACGTCATAAGTGGAGGACTTTTAGGCCACCTTGGCCCACTTTGCCTGGTCCTGGGCGCCAACCGTTAGGTGGTAGTATTTCGCTGAAGTTTTTACTGGAAACTAGGCTACAATACAAGTCTTGGATGACCTGCTGGGGTTTCGGGTTCAAAACTTATGATGTAAGTTAGTAAAAATATTTGACTAATTAGCTAATTAGATAATTAATTAATTTGTTTATTTTAGATCATAACTTTTGAACCAGAAATGCCAGAAAGTTGATCAAAGGCTCAAAAGACTCGGACTCAAGTCTAGTTTCCAATGAAAACTTCAGCGAAACACTTTGGCCTAGTGGTTGGGCCTTAAAACTACTTCACTTATGACGTCACTCACAAAAAACCCGCACCCCCCAGGCAAAAAATTTTTTTTCGAGTGCAATCTACTAGACTGGCTGATCCGTTTGAGCCGTTGAACAGCTCTCTAGCGCAATTGGCGGAGGAGCTAGGGCGTTGGTAAAGCAACTGAAAGCTGCTGTTTTTTTGCGAAAACCGCCAAAACCACCCAGACGCCAAAGAATTAAGCCACACCTTGCAACATACAACAAATATCTCCAAAGGATACAATACGTATGTGATGAAAAACGCAGACATAACTTCATAGTAGTATGTGTCTTTGTACTTTGATAGAACACGACCAAGTTCTTTTGCATCATCTATATCACGAGGTAGTTTGACCTTTTCCTTTTCCTGTCTAAAAAATAAGAGTGGATTAAAGTAATACCTGTGCCTATTCAAGCTACTGCTTTTTTTTGCAAGTACAGAAAACTGTGCAACATTCTGAAGTATTGATTTACAATTCATTTTGTTTCTGGTAGGGGACAATGCAAATCATTACATTAGTTAAAACCACAGAAACACAAATTTGAAGATATACAAACTAAAGCAAATACATAAAACATGAAGTGATGCCTTGCTATACGCATAATAGCAGGAAAACAGGTATGTAAAATGTAGGGATCGGCATTTAGGAATACTGAATCCAGGATTCTGATCCTAAACTATCCGAATCCAAAACGTTAATTAAAACCAGGTAATAGGATTCAGTTTAAATCTTTCACAACGTCAACGTTATCCTTGCTTCCACCACATGGAAACTTAGTGTGCATACACAAACATTTTTCCAGTGCACCGCATGTAAGCTTAGAACTATTGTGCATGCAGTGACATTTGTTTAGTCCACCACATGCATTTTTCTCTTGCACTGCATGGAAACCTAGTGCTATTGTGCATGCACTTTTCTTGAGAGACCAATATTTGCAGTTGACCACATGCGTTTATCAGTGTTGGATGCATTGCTTCCTGCATATTTGAAAACCAGTTACAGTCACTTTGTTAAATAAGAAGTACAATGCCAACATAAACATTGCAAAACACTCTACACACAAACCAATAAAAAGATAAAATGAATGAATACTTGCTTAACTTACTGTTCCAACTCAGGAAAACGCTGGTACACAGAAATCAATGTTGCAAGAGCACAGCAAAAGACCAACAGGATTGCAACGATAGATGTTTTTGTAGTCAGTCTGTCACCTAAAAAAACTTTTATTATGTACACATACCTCACATAAGGATTACAAGGATATTAATACATCTGGTTAGATAATTATCATTATTTAAAAGCAGCTTAACAAACAGAGTTCTGTGGCACTGATGCAATTAATTTGTTGTTTTTCTCCATTTATTCAAGGTTGTTGTAAAAGCCACCCTATGTGGTGTTCAGACAAAAAATCAGCCACTAACAAATTTTTTAAATTTGAATAAGTAGTGATCATTTAGAATTTCAACACATGACTTCACTGTTTATAATGTTAGGAAAGAAAAAACATAAATATGCAGTTTGCATCTAAGCTGCAACATGGAATTAATGGCACACTTTAATACCTCTCATAATTAAGTTTGAAAAATGAAATTTGCAGACATTTAATGGGGGAACTTCCAAGTTAAGCTCCACTCAGATGTTAGATGTCAACACCTTCTATTCATTTATTTTCACACCAGCTTTTTCTCTGGGGATAGTTTAGTTGTGGGGCATCAGCCCTAGGGGAAACCAAAATACCACCAAGTTTTTATCCATCATAGTTTTGCTAGCTCCACACCAAGATGAGACCAAGCCAGGTCTGAGGTATGATAATGCCACCTAGCCTTTGGTCAAAGTCTGGGCTACTATAGCCAGCAGGACTTGCCACCCCAAGGTATTGAATCTTCTCAATTCTGCATTGCTACTTGTAGCATCCTTGTGTTGGGTTTCTGGAGAGACAGAATTCCTTGTTTCATAGTGCTAATTTTCATTGCTACTTGGTCGCATGCAACTGAAAATTGATCAACTGTATGCTCAAGACCTTGCTTCGAAGATGCAGCGAGCACCAGTTTGTTCACAAGAAGCAAATGGTTGATCCTGCAGCTTCCAATAATGACACCCTTCTTGACTCAGCTGGGACTGTATCCAATTCATATAGGCTATGAAAAGGAGAGGTGCCAGCACACTTGTTGGACTTCAACACCCACAGTAAACAGTTGTGATTGAATGCTGCTGACATGGACACACATTTCTGACCAGGGGTACATTTACTTGACAACCAACCGTCCATGTCGTACTACCACAGCACTGCCCACCTTGACATTGATAAAACATGTATAGACATCGTTGGCATACTCCTAAGATTTTTTCAAAATTCGCTCAAGAGTAAAAATTTGGTCTGTAGTGCTACGACTGGGACAAAACCTGGTGGATTTACCAGTAAATCCCATACTTTTGCACCACTTTGCAACTCCATAACTCGCTAGTTCTTTGTGGTAGACAGCTGTTCAAACCCTTAAAAGACTTGGCAAGTCTTCTAGTTTGCAATGAAAAATAACTAAGTTTTGGGTTCCAGGGTTTTCTGTGGGCTGGGTTATTTTTTCACTGAAACATTTCAGTCAGTTTTGCTGAGATATTTTGGACACTGAAACATTTTGGTCATTTGTCTCATAGTTGAATTAAAACTCGCCATAACAGTGTTTTTTAGCCTTTTCAAACATTCCGACCGAAATGACAATTTTTTCAGTCATTTCAAAAATGTTTCAGTCTATGATCGAAAGAAGAACAGTTTGTGGGTGACATCAAAAGTGGGGTAGGTTTGGCCGAGGTCATCAGGCCCAGGGACACAACCGCAGGAGGGAAGTCTTTCACTCTTCGGCAGCAAAGGTGTTGAAGGCACTTGGAATACCCTTTTCCATAGAGGGTAAGGAGATATGTCAACACCTTACATAACATTATGGAAAACCACACCATGTAAAGATGCAGACATGTGGAAGATTTATTCACTATTTCATTAAGCACCAACTTCACAGACATTTTACTGTGTACAGTGTTTCAGCCTTTAAAAACTACATTCATTAACTAGATTTTAGAAGACATGGCATCCTACCTAAACAGTTGGTTCTGGTTGGCTTGTAGGAGAAACGACGCAGTGTTTGCGGTATTTGAAATCTATACAATGGCAAGATTGGTACTGGCAGATGTGACAATTCAGACAATTTTATGACCTCTTTATTTTCTTCACTAGTAACATGTTTAGGCAAAACCAGTCTGTTGCTTTGATCTCTCTGCATTAGTGCAATTGTTTGTTCAAGGCCTTCTAACAAAGATGAACGCCGGCAGTTCAGTGCCATCGAATCACTTGGATGATGAACACCTCCGGAGTTTAAATATGATGGAAAAGCAGCTGGAGTTACTTCCATTTTGTATGCTCTTTTAGTACAACTCTTATTGCTTGTGTAAGTTTTCATTTCCATCCATCTAATTTTTCTTGAAAAGCGAAACTCTTCAGTCATTGGTTTGAAAATGCTCAATCCAGAATAACACTTTATAAAACAAATCCTTACACATTTTACAAGCTAGAAACAGCATTCATTCATTATAGTTCTTCAGATACTCCCAAAGGCAATGAAACCCTACAAACACTAATAATTGACAGCATGCTAATTTGACGTAGTTTCCATTAAAAACAGAACACAAACTAAAAAACATTTGCACAGACCAAGAAATCCTTGCAGAACGCACTTAGTTCACAAGCAAGTGCAAACTTCCACACCTGCCTACAACAATGACTGCTGTAATGCTGAAAGCCAAGGCACTGAGTAAATACGTCCTGACCTGCAGACTTAAACTACGGACTTTGACCAAACATGGATACATGACAGCATTATTGCTGACTAAAGCAAAAGGGCTTGTGTGACATAGTTTGAAACAAAGAATCTGTCAGCAAACAACAGACCTTATAATTACAGCTACTGCACATAATGATCTTTCTTGAAGAAACAGTTAACTGACTATAACATAATAGTGATGACCTGCCTCAGATATACTACTGTGTTTAACTGTTTGATGAATACATTCATGTAATTGGGTTAGTTTAAGTTTTACAATTGCTGGTGTCACATTAATATCACATTTACCACCTTTGTATTGTAAAGGCAAAAGCTTTATAACTTTTAGAAATTAGCAAGCAATTTTCAGATTAACTGTAACCAGCCAATGATTTCTCATTAATAAATTAAGTATAAAACTACATATACCAAGTCATTACATGCATAATGAATTATATTTTGACCTATATATCAATTGTACAATATCTAACCAAAACATAATGTTTCAAAATTAAAACATTTTCCTGTGATCTAGACAGCCAAGTATCCTTTTTTTAAACACACTTCAATTCACTTCCCATCAAAGAAATTCCACAAAGAAAACTGATTGCAACATTGTTAGGTCAGAAACAAGACATCTCAGAAATTCAAAATGAATGCTTGGTTTCAGTAGCACAACCAGCTCATCAGCAAAAAGCCAGCAATACATTTATTATAGTGCCATGCTTTTATTAATATGCATTTCTTATATTTATCATGACCACTGGTATAACATTTTTACTTCATTGATATTTTGTACCAAAGCAAGCAACAATGTTTGGTTCCTGCGTTATTGGTATGAACTACTGCGCTCTAAAAATATTAATGACCAAAGTCAATTCCACTTTCATCCATGTACAAAATCTGAAAATAACATCACTGGCACTAGGCACAGGGAAAAAGATCACGCTAATCTGAAGAGAAAAAATAAAGATATGTGTACATCTTTCCTGTAAACTTTAGGAATAAAATTTCAATATTTGGGATGCCACATTTCACCTTTCTAACCCTAATGTATCAAATAAGTTTAAATAAGATTTTGCCATAAACCTTTCCCACTGGGCTAACTGCCAAGGTGTTTATCCCACTCCACACTAAACACATAATTATAACAATTCATCAAAACATAAATGCCGCACATATACATGATTGAAGCAGTATAAATGCATTTTGTTGTTTGATAATTTTGAAAGACGCTGAACCAAAGAGTTAAAGTTAAATTCGGACTCTTCCCACATTCATTTACTGATAAACAAAATTAACACAGTAGATCTCCTTTAGCTCAGCAGAGTCACAGATCCATTCTTATTGTTTGATTTTAGCCTACTTACAATTAACATCATTGCAGTTCCTTATATGCCAATTTCCACATAAAAACACATTTACCAAACACTTCAAGCTTTTTGTCAACTTTTGAGAACTGTCATGCCTCTGAATGGCTGCATCAGTATCATTCCAACTAACTTGCAATAATTGTGCAATATCCTGCTAGTAATTGGATGTTAACAACAATAGCAGCCATTTTTGCGAATTATAATTCGTTTATTTTTAGTTGCTAAGGAAATGGAAGTGGAAACAGGAAAATCAAAGAATCCAGAAAATCTTGACTGAAAGGTATGCAATGTTTTTTCTCAAATGCCACTTCAAAAACCTTAAAAATGATCAATAACTATGCTTTTCAGATACATACCTATTCAGCACTCTGCGTCTCCATTGCAAAGGCACTATCAGATATATTCAACCATGGAAATCTGTAAGAATTATTTGGCTTTTCACCATTTTGTAATTTGTTGATGTTGTTGGACTCAGTCCCACAAGCTACCTACCCAAAGAGCATACCAGCTTATTGCAGGATTTAGCAAAACAGTAACATCCTCACCTGCATTTTCCACAAATAAATTTTTGTTGGCTTATGAAAGTGCTTGCTTTTCTGCTATCATGTTAAAATGTCTAGTTTAGACATGGGGAAATTGTGATGCTATATCAGTTTGATAGAATGCGTAGAAGGTTTTTTCAAGGTTTGACCTCAGAGGTGACTGCTAAAATATTTTAAGAGACCACAACTATTACATAACAATACTAAGATGAATGTAAAATAACGTTTAAGTGTATTTTTGTGTTTATGCAGCAAAGTTATACTGAATTTTGAGAGAACATTAGAATAATTTTAGAGGCTGTTTTGGTCTCCCAAAGCAAAGCACCTTGACACCTTTGCTGAAGTAATTTTCAGTGAAATCTTGGTTTCTAGCGTCTTCTTATCAACTCCATAACTCAACAGCTGATTGTGCTAGAGAGCTGTTAAAACCCTCAAAAGACTCAGCGAGTCCTCAAGTCTGCACTGAAAAAAAACTTCTTGGTATTGTGTTTTAGTTTTTTGTGGGTGACATCACAAGTGGAGTAGGTTTTTGGCCATTTTGCCTCAGATTACCTGGCCCTAAACCGGTAGATGGAAGTATTTAGCTCAAGTTTTTATTGCAAACAAAATAATTAATAAATCTCCTAATAAGATAATTAATTAATTTGTTGTTTTTAGGCCATAACTTTCGAACTGGAAGTGCTAGAAAGCTGATCAAAGGCATAAGACTTAGATTCTATCCGAGTTTCCAATGAAAACTTGAGGTAAACAGTTGGGCCCAGGGCCAGGTAACCTGAGTAAAAATGGCCAAAAACCTATTCCACTTTATGACATCAGCCGACAAAAAAAAGGAACCCCAAAAATTTGTTTTCATTGCAAACTAGAAGACTCAAGCATCTATTAAGGGTTTGAACAGCTCTCTAGCGCAATCGACTGGCGACTTATTAAGTTGCAAAATATCACACAAAAATACTTAACACTTTCGCTGCCGGGTTAATTCAAGCGGTTCGCAAAAAGCAGCTGTTTCGAACGTGGCTTTGCGGATGAATATCTTCGCTCCTGTTCGCTCTAGCGACTCGGCGAAAATCTCAAAAAACGTGGTCAGTCTAGTAGATTAGACTCTAAAAAAAATTTTTTGCTTGGGGGGTGCAGGTTGTCTGTGAGTGACGTCATAAGTGGAGGACTTTTAGGCCACCTTGGCCCACTTTGCCTGGCCCTGGAGGCCAACCGTTAGGTGGTAGTATTTCGCT
>Ga0210059_1005130_pt1 | contig 21064 bp, 10 predicted proteins | sample Ectturendosymbi2_FD_188042 | JGI IMG/M metagenome (GOLD analysis project Ga0210059, IMG submission 188042) | Ecteinascidia turbinata endosymbiont from Florida, USA - Sample 2 (SPAdes) (version 2) | ecosystem: Host-associated > Tunicates > Ascidians > Unclassified | place: Key West, Florida...
CAATCAATGTTTCAGAAAGTAAATAAAAATGAGAAACGTTGCATTTCATGATATTTTGTATTTGTGACTTTATAACCGCCTGGTCGATCGCGAGTTATCAAAAAATTTTCTAGTCGATCCCAGTCAAAGACAAGTTGGCCACCCCTGATGTACATGATTGATGACTTGGTTAAAACTTCCTCTTTCTTCTATGTGATGCATGTTTCGACCGACGATTTGTGACAGACCTTGAAACAAACAGTTGGAGCAACTACTAGCTAGTAAAGAAACAATTATGAAAAAAAGCAGTAGAAAAATATATTGAATAAAATTTATAAAATCAGCAATCAGAAAATTTGGTTTAAACAATACGAAAAACATAGGTTTTTTAAATCTACTACATTGGTCTTGTTATAAACAGCCGATAATGAACCAGGCAGGTTTACTTATCTCCGTGTTTTGTGGGTCAATTAAATCATTTTTTTGGCAGAGCGACACCATTCGACTCATATACGCTCATGGAAGTAGCGATCCTGAAGGAGATGACATTACTTCTTCAAATTACCATGGTTCCACCAACAGAGGTGAATTAACTAAGGTGTTTTTAACAATAGGCTTGCACGTGCTTCTCAATCTTAACCACATACATGGGCGTCGGAAGGATGTTTTCCAAGGCGGGGCCACTGGAGGATTTTTCTAGGGGGTCCAAAATCGGTATAACTTAATTTTTCCCAATCGCAACAATGAAAACAACCTTTTTCTGCTGAAATTTTCAAAATTAAGGGGGCAAGGCCTCCCTGCGCTCCCCTTATGACACCCATGGCTACATATTATTCCCGTAGACTGCTTTGAAAACATGTTTCGATTAATACGCGTATACAGATTATAGATAATTATCTTTCGTTTTTAACGAAACTCACAATCGGATCTTCACCCGAGAGCTTCTTTTGCTTTCAGTTTTTGAAATCATAACTCTTTTCGTATGTGATTTCAGGATCAAGAAGCATTATTCTTTTGGATTACAACGCCAATGCCACAAATGCGCCTGCAAATGAAACCCACTACTCTTTTGATCTTCTCAACAACAACTTCAGTGTACCAGCTGTAGACACGTATTACAATTGCAAGCTTTTCAAACTTCCGGAATTTCAGTCGAAGCAGCATATTGTGAATGTAGGTTGGTTTTGTCTAAAAGTGATGAGTGAAGTGTTATTTGTTTGATTGATTTCAGCGTTACATCAACTAGAAAATTAGACCAGTACATTAAACATCAAACAAAGGTCGTGGCAGACACACGTGCACAGTCACCATCATCTTGTAGTACAGGCTTTATCAAGCAACTTTATAGATTACACCGAATGGTTTTAATGCCAAAATGTGTCTTGATTCAATTCTATCGAAAAACCAATGATGATTGCGTTGCACGATTACGCACATTTTGTTTCTTACGAAGCTATCATCAAACGTGAATTGTGTTTTGTTTCAAAACAATGCCTTCGCTACGGAGGCTTTTGGGTTTTTAGCCCCCATGAACGCTTCAAGCCCTTTAAATAAAGTTTGAAACACTAGAAATCAGCAGTTTTTATATCAAACCATGCTCTGTTCTCTCTTGTGATTAATATTTTTCAATCTGTTTTGTAAATTGCGCTATCGCCACGTTGCAGCAATTTGTACTGTAAATAGAAGGTATACCTCTTCCCTGGTTACCAAAACCTCTACACGTATAAAAAACTGTAGGGACAGAGGAGTGCTTGTCGCTGTGACCGAAAATAAAATCGGATGGTTAATTATGAGAGGTTTGTGATTTGTTAATTGCGTTTGAGGGCAAAACAGCAGCATTTACTACTACAGTGTTGAACATGAAGTTGTCCTATTTCACAACTTGTGTGCAAAACAGCCTACTTTGAGCGCAAAACAGCAGCATTTTACTCTGAGTGCAAAACACCACATTAAACTTGTGTCAAAGCAGTCTACTTCGAGTGGAAAACAGCGGCATTCATTGCTAGAGAGTTGAACATGATGTTATTCTAAATATATGCTTGTGGACGTGTAGAACTCAGACTTGAAACTGATAAGACCACACGATACAATTCTTCAGTTTTTTAGAAACATTTACACACGTGCGTTTAATCCTGAAGAAAATTTCAATTATTTTGCGCTCTTTCTTCTCTTCCGTATGTCAAACAGAAGTGTTCATGAGTGATATCGATCAGATCTGTATTCAAGTAACTAGCCTCTTCCAATGTCTTAAGCGTGTCAAATAGAAGTGTTCTTGAGTAACATTATCATATCTGTATTTAAAAAATAGTCTCCACAAAAGGAACGAAGTTGAATCGATCAGCAAGTTTTTTTAATGTATTGTATTGAATATCGTCTGCACTCCCACACGCAAATCAGTAAACTTCTGCATGCATGACAGTGGTAAGGAGCACACAATTACAGGAAGAACACGAAGATAGATACGCGAAGGTAGTAAAAAAGCATAAGCTTTTGAGGTCAAACGCAATTACGTGGATGAAACACAAGCATATATATCTGATACTAGCAAAGGGCACATGCATGGATGGTGTCAGCACGGTTGTTATAATATAATCCTGTGATGACTTTGCAGACCACCTAAGGGTTAAGCTACTTATAGTGCAAATGGAACAATTTATATCTGCAAGTAAATGTCTGTTGGTCTGAGTATGAGGTTTGATATGCACAATGGGGTTATATCATTTATGAAAGCAAAACGCGTTGCAGACAAGTTCAAGTCCCCATAAAGATTGGTTTAACGTTACCAAATAACTTTTGAAAATAATTATGACAGCTAAAGAGGAAATGCGTCAACAGTTATGGACTAGTGCAGCACTGCAATAGTGTCAAAAAAATTAACAGATTGAGAACAAGGCGTCCATTTATCTGCATGTGACATGCATTCTCAATCGACGTGATGAATACATGAGAACGGAAATTAGTTTACTCTTTGATAGACACATTGTACGCATTGCGAATGGAGACTAAAGGTTTCCCAAGTACTTTGTACAAGAGTTTGATGTGACCAACCTTAATAAACGCAGCAAAAACCAAGTGGAGAATCCTGTGGGCATTCATATGACTGCCATTAAGCATACTGAATTTCATAAGTACGAAAAACCCGGTCCTCAATAGCAATTGTTTACCAAAAGCCTATATACGTACCAGGAATACATTACTCTACAGCTCACAAGTAGAGTACAGAGACAGTAATTAATGCTTCCAGACTCATCAACAAATTTGACGGTGGGCAGTGGAGGGAGTCTAAATATAAATGTCGAAATCGATTGTCAAAAGCAGCAAACCTACTGCTTAAGATTGCATTTTCTAAATTTCGTTATAGCAAATTTGTTTATGACTCTGGTAGTGTCATTTTCACATAGAAGGTCATGCTCTCTACTATCTTAGAATCACGATGTTCAGCTTGGACTGTCTAATGGTGTTTCTTTGTTCATTCTGCCATGTTCAGTTTAGAAAACGGTCGTTCTCCACTGCAGCTGGTCACCATGAGAGTTAAATAAATGCGCAAATCATTTTTCGCATTTGTAAAAGAAGACTCCAAGAACACTACCGATGACTAGTGAATAAATGTCAAATCCACGGCTGCCAATAAGATTTTTTGAAAAACCCAATATAGACTCACCAAAAACACCCAAATTTGAACAGAAAATCAAAGGCAGACACAAAATTAAGTGAATCTTTCTGCTATCTACCATACTTGGGCATCTGTAAGTCACAAAAGGTGAGAGTGAATATAAACTCTAACTCAGCTAACGAACTCTTGTGTCTGTGGAAATTATTTCGTCATAGCAACATGGACTTGCTTGCATTTTTTATGGTAATCTAGCAGCATTTGCACTTTTTAAATCTTCATTTCTAGTGTACTTATGTAGCTAACCTGTGAGATCTGGATCTCCCAACCATTCTGCCCTAAAATTGCTGTGTGTATAACTTAATTTTTTCTTTGGGCTTGCTTCATTAGTATCTCTGTCACTTGAACTCATTGCACCAACTTATTGCAATATTAGCTATAGCTAATATTCACAGCTTCTACGGTGTTATTTGCTTGTTTATAAGTTATGCTTTAGGTAGACCAAGGTGTCTTGATGAAACAAGATAAAGCAAGAAAATGATACTAGAAATAAGAAGTATAATAAATCATACCCTATCTTAAACATCACCGCTACGCAGTTAAATGCTCAAAACTCCGGACCTTCAGAAGATTAACCCGGAAAGGCATTGAAAACCCAGATCTGGGTGCAAAACCCCAGGTTGAGCGCCTCTGGTCAAATTAATTGGAAAGTATCAAAATTTTACACAACTTACAGACAGGTTAATGTGATGTAAAAATATTTTCATTTAATACCATTCATAACAATACAATCAAGCAATATCTGGAAATTGCTGCGATTTCGCCTCATTGCTTGAGTGGTCCCATAATGTTGCAAATAACTGTAAAATTTATTAATTTTCAAATTACAGTAGTCTAATGTTAAAGCAATCAATGGAAAACTTTTGTTTAATTGCCTAGAGCACATTTAGCAAAATAATGATTTCTTGGCAGGGCCATAAGAGAAACTTCACCAGGAGGTACGAGGACCGATCCCAGGCCCCACCTAGCTTCCCAAGCCCTCGTTAAAGCTTGCATAGCTTGTTTGTATAGTAATCAGGTTTTATCTAACAGATAAAACTTCTACTATGGTAAGATTTAGAAATAGATTTAATTGTTACACTGGAAACTGGCTTTGCATTAGTAATTTTGGGCTTCATTACAGAGACACGTAAGGTGCGTACTTTCATCCTCCCGGGACACAGTCGCCTACCTACCGGGCCCGGGTATGCTGTACCTCTTGTATCCCCTCTCTTAGGCCCTGCTTCTTGGACTGAAAACATTCTATACATATAATGAGAGGTGAAAAATAGGGCAGACGAACGAAGCGGTCGTCTCGGTCCTCTTTTTGAGAGTTCCGCATTTGGTTTTGCATTGTTTTGTTAAAATATTGATTGATCACTCTAGAGCAGAGGTGACGAAGATGTGGCCAGCAAAAGAATTTCGTGCCACCCGCGAAGCATTCAGGCGAGACCAGCAGTGTTGAACTTTCTTTGACCCGTTTCTTATCTTTTTTTCGTTTTTAACAGGCTTCATAGTATTACTAAAACGTTGTGCGTCCCGCTTACTCAGCGATAACTGACAAAGTGCCCCGCAATAGCAAATAGGTTCGTCACCCCTGCTCTAAAGGGGCGTTTAATAAATTGTGAAGCAATCACATGTTTGTCAAAATAAAGCAAAATGTACGTGCAAACGTGCCGAAAGGGTCCCTCAACAACTTTAATGTGTAGACAAAGAACAATTGAAACTCAAATTACTTCAAACAATTAAATTGCAAAATGTACTTTCACGCAGATGCTACTGCAATTCCGAGACAAAATTAAAAATGCCGTCAACGAACAAAGATTCTGTATAGCGTGTGTAAAATACTGGGACCCCTTTCTAAGAGTTTGCCTCGGGCACCTAAATTCTAATATTGCATGTAATAAAAACAACTAAACACAAAGGACCGCGGGGCCCCCAAAAGTCCAGGGCCCGTAGCAATTGCTGCATTTGCTATTATTGTCAATCCGGCACTGGTTATAATGGCAGCAAGAGCAGAGAAAGCAAACAATTTCAAGAATAAGAGGAGTAAATCAAAGCACAAGCTGCGTTAAATATAAAACTGGATAATACGTAATTCGCAAATAATTGCTTTCACTGAAACTATAAAACGGTCTTTCTCCAATTATCGAGCAACTCAACAAACCCACTTTGAAGGGATTAGGCTGCTATTTTGTTAGTTTCAGTTAAAGCAAATATTTAAGAACGCGATATTTTCCACATTTTTGTTTGTCGCATCGTTTTTTTTTATTAATTTATTTTAGTATTGCGTTTTCTTCCTTCCTCTGCTCTTGTTTTAACCTTTTAAGTATTCACTGGTAAGCAGTGCTTGCCGATTTTGGGACTGAGGATGCATAGTGTTGTGTGAAATCGATTTACTACAGTGTTAAAAATTGCCCTTAACGAAGAAACTCAATCAAATTTGTAGAGACTGGTCACTGCAATACAGATTTGCGAAAGTTTAAATCATCACAAACCCAGCTCAGTCGGCTGATTCCTCGTCAGATGCAACAAACCTGGAGCTTTGATTTGTGTATGATATATATTTGTGTATGAGCTTTGATTTGTGTTTGTGTATGATATCTGCTCAACAACTATTTATGATTAAGGTAGAGCAATCTGAATCCACTGCTTCCTAAAATAGGCTAAGATACGCGGGGAAAGTTAAAAAGAACATCGCTGCTATAAATTGGGAAATTGCCAAGAATGTTGCTGTGCTGAATAGGAAAATTAAAAAATCTCGTTGAAATAATTGCAAAGTCGGTCAAAAACCAGATTTTTATTGATTTCAATGATGCCTGATGCCACAAATAGCATCAGAATGGCGCTTGTGTGAAAAAGGGCAAATTTTCCTGAAAACTAAGTGCATTGTCAGCTTTTTTCTGCATTCCTACCTCCATCGGAGCGGATAATCTTGACAAGCTGTTCAAGCGGAACCGCTATGCTCTATAAAAATGAATGGTGTAGAAGCTAAAGAAGTTCCGCTCTCATGACGACTTCTAACTTTTTACGTCATGCCTGTTGTAGTTTAGGGCATGACTTTGCACTTTTTTTAATCTGCAGGTAGAGCCCGTTGTGCAGAGAGGAAATGAACTGAATGTTCATCACATTGTTCTATACCAATGCGTCTCTAATGTGACGGTGAGTGCGACATATTAAACACTATTGCCTCATGTTCTCGTTGGGATACGAATGTCTACGGTGCACAGGATTAATGCAGTCTAGCGTTACAACAAGAAAAAACGTTTTCATAAATTAAGCACGGTTTTTGACATGTGTTTGCAAAATTTGTATCTCCAGATAGTTAGTCAGGTGCCGCAAAGCTTCATCATAATCTCATTGTGATTCATAAGCGTATGGCTCACTTACCCTCTTTGCACTGCACTGTTATCAGATTTGCGTTGGATTGGGAATCCCATAAATCGCTCAAGCACGAACGTAAGTGTCTCACCGAACTGCTTGTGCGGGCATTTTGCAACTTTTTCTGTACGTGTTTGATGCTAAAACCATTACCGTGGCGTATTCAAGCTAATCTGTAGCAAAAATGACGGATTAATTTATTTAACAGTTTTGCCTGAAGGTCAGCTACACCTAGTTAGGGAAACAATCAGCGAAAATGAATCGGTTGAGCAAACTGGAAGATTATTCGGTAGGTTACAAGACATCAGATATCGGGCTGAAGGACTATTACCCCAATACTGATTAACAGGTTTTCATTACACCTCGGTATAGTAGAGTGATTCAACCTCTGTGCACAATATGTAGCCTAATATTGGAAATGGATGACTTCACTATAGGCTACGCACTGAACTTTGTATCCCAGTTATGTGGCTGTGGCTTCCTCAGTTCATAATGGAACACATGGAGTACCATAAAATGTGGCATAAAAGTTTGTGGAATAGGTTACAGTTGCAATTTGGTGAATTGCATTAGACTACCTACTGTTCATAGATTACTAATTACAAAGTGCTGTGTGGCGGCCAGAAGATGGCGCCACATATAATAACTGGTTACCGCTAGATGGTGCCCATGAGTAACAAGTCACTGTGATAGTCACCACAAGCGAATTATCGTAATTCTCTTATTCCTATATAATGATAGGCTGATAGTATAATGATAGTGCAACCGAGTAGTAGTAGAGCGAACTCAGTGAGGGAGCTCTATTGCTGTTGGTTGCTTTCCTGTTAGTTAATGCCCGGAATTGCCATCTTTCACTTGTGCTTGCCTCAGTGGTTCAAAGCGATGCAGTCAACTGCAACAGATGTGAATCCTCGTATTTGACACTCTGTTGTATTGTACTGCAGAGAACAGACTGGTTAATGATCGTGACTGAAATCAACAAAGTGGCTTTCCAATGTAAAAACTAACTCCCATTTCCTGCCCTGTAGAAGCAGTTCAAATTCTATTAAAAGTCACTTGAAGACTGCAGTTACGATGCGACGCGGTTTTCATGACCTCATCGCCCAGCAGTTCTCCACGATTTTCTCTACTGGCTGTTGTTTTTCGGACAACACTGAATAAAATCACATCTCGGCGATTCCAACAACACCTACACAAAGCACCTTTGTGCAGTGGAATCAGCTTTCACCTTTACATTTTCACCTATTCCCCAGCTTTCGCAATACCATAGGCCAAGCGCACGCAGCAATTCTTTTGAGTCCTTGCAATGCAACAACGCTCCAATATCGAATTCGCAAATGCGTTCACGAAGGTAAGCCATGGGCGACGAATCGCTCACGCGTCAATCCGACAACAGTTTGTTCGATAACAGTGGAGTGTAAAGTGGGTAACTGTATGCTCTGATGTAGTAAGGGTAAATCATAAAAAGATTGGAATCAATTAGGTTTTCTTTGGACGCTGGTATGTTTTTTTTCTTGTATCATAACAGGCAATTGTCTGCATTTCAGGAAACTGAGTCTGTAGGAAAAAATGTCCAGTGTTATCTTCCCAACATGCCGATTGACTTCAGGTATTGCACTCTCGTGATACACGCTTGGGCAATTGGAGGCGGCGTAAGTGTTTCTTTTTATTGGTTTTAGCAGTTATTTTCAATGCGAATGTTTCACCAAGTTGGCATAGCGACGTGCTACGAGGAGAGCTATATCAAGAAAAGCATAAAATTGACAATTTTCGCTGGTGATTGAAACTAAGCAAGAAGATGATTATTTTTTCGTTTTCTAGAGCAAAACTGTTTTGCATAAAATTGGTGCAATTGAAACTAAAAACGTTTCCGCTCCAAATCTTCAAATTCATTAATTCCGTTTTCAGTTGAAAAACTGTGTCAATTCAACACTTTGTAATGTTTTTTCGCTTTTAATTGATATCGCACCATCTTCGTGCAATTTTAGTGTTCTGCTGGTTAGTAATTGTTGATGCAATATTTGACTCAAAAATACGTTGGAATGATTTGTTCAGAACTAGATGAACAAGTAAATCTTGTTTGTACTTGAACATTACACAGCATCTCTAATTGGTTGCATATTGCACAATTTTCTAACAACAGAAATAAAACTTTTTTGGAGTACAGAACTCCATTGAATTTTTGTTTGTTACAATAAGTTATTTCACTGGTCATCTGTGCTATATATTATCGTGCTTTCAACAAAATTTCACGCCTCACCTTTCTTTAAAAGAAAGTGGATTATCTCATTTGGCATTTAAGCAGAATTAAATTGTTTCAGTTGTTCAGGATCACTTGTTTCACAAACAAATTAGGGGCAGATGTGTTTGAATTAAAGGAACATGTCCAATTGTCAACAACAAACTTTGTTAAACCGTGAATTTGGATGTTGCAATACCGAAAACAACAGAATTAGCGTCAAAACTTATCACAAATTTCTAAAAACAAAAACACGTGCGATATGTTAATGCAGGAAGCAATAGTTGACTTTCCGTTTCGGTGAACGAGAGAAGATGTCATTCGATATTTAAATGACTTGCACTGTCATCATGCAAAAATATATGAAAATCGTTAAAACTTTAACATCAATTCAAGTGCAATCTCTTGTTGACATGGCAAGTTTTTCTGGAGGTCAATATTTCTAGGCCAAGAGGAAATAACCAGGAAACAAATTGATCCTTCATGGTTTCATTTCATTGAAATGTTAACAGGATTGTGAAATTCTTCCTTGTCACTGATGTAGAAATAAATATATTTTTTTAAACTTGAAGAGAACACCATTGCTTCTGTGCTTTCGGTGATTTCCAATGATTTGATTTATGAATTTGCAAATTTGCATTTTAACTTGTGCGGTGATTTGTGCAGATGAGTTGCCACGCTTACCCGGAGGCACTGCTTGTGTCGTTTGGCTGATGCGTGTGCTTTCCTTGCTGCTTCACGTCCCTTGAAATACTTTCATTCTGTTAGGAATACCAGCCCATGGTCTAGTGGCAAGTGCGTCCGCTGCGGTGCTTGTCGAGAGTTCGACTCTCGGCAGGGTCTCACCAAGACCTTATTTCGTATCCCTTAGCACTCTATGCCGATGATTTCTGCCTTTGGGAAAGTGGGTCCAACATCAAACAGTTCGAACACCTGTCAGAAATCTCTCTCCAAGGTTAACCATTGGTGCACTCAAACTGGTTTTAAAATATCTACATCCAAAACCGCTGCAATTCTTTTCACGAAAAAGAGAAAAACAGTCCCAGTCAATTTAGTTTTACAATCCACCACAGTCTCACTACGTAAAGAATGTAAATACTTAGGAGTCATCTTTCAAAGAAATGGCCTCTATCACTCACATATACAGCACGTTTTTGACATTTCACAAACCATTAAACGTACTCCGATTACTTAACACTTGAAGCCCTGAAATTTCTCTACCTACAAGGACGAGTGCGGTCAGTTATGACCTTTAATTTGTAAAACCGTTTGTGAACGTTTTCTATCAATTTACTTCGAATGTTGCATTGAAACAAGCCAGTCATCACGTTTGCATGTTTTCGTTAGGTGAAAAAGTAGCCAGGTGAAAAAGTAGCCTACACGGAAAACGAAAATTGTTAGCAAAACATTTTATTAGAACTCACAATTGTTGCTTTACCGAATGCGTGTTTTCCACAACAGACCGCCGTGCAGTTGTAGCAGAAGCTAAATTTATATATTTTTGACACAAACTGGTAATTTTTTTCCCAGCATAGGTGTGATTCAACACTGATTGCAGTCAATGCAGTGCTGGATGTCTTGGGCCAGTAACGTGGTAGGACGTTACACAGCCCACTACATCTTTTGTCTGGCAAAACTTTTTCATAAGGTCAAGTAGAAACTGTCCCCTTGACAGTTTCAATTTCGTTGTTGGACAGTAAATGATGCAAACATTTATGCGCTACAGTCGATTATGCTGAAAAACACAGCATCTGGCATCCGCCTAGGTGCACTTATGTTAGTATGGTATCTAGCCATCTGGTCCAGTGCATCCACGCACGCTAACCGGGTGGTTATAGTACTCTACGGTTTATGGAATAATTTTTGTGGTATAATTTTTACGTTTTTGTGCATTGAGATCAAGATGCACAAAAACTTAAAAATTGTAAATAGCCTACCACAAAAATTCAAGTCAGTCATCATATTTGACAAAAAAAAACAAACAACCTTTTTTCTTTAGCTTTGCAGGCTAAGTGAAAAAAGAAATTTCAGAGCATCCCATGGCTCGTCTTTCATTACCAGATCTGCGTCTGGCTCCTGTCGCTGTTGTTTTCATAAAGTGCCTAGAATTATTGTTTTTTCTCTGCTTAATCTTCCGCTAGCTTCAGAACATGGTGAAGTATCTGTCATTTATGACAAAACAACCCTTATATTGACAAGGCTACTAAAAGAGATATTACGAAAAACAACAATCAACAATTATTTGAGGCAGCTAACAAACCTATAAGACCACTAAATATCAGTCTAGTAACTCCTGGTTATCAGAAGAAAATCAAACAATTGTTACTCGCTTGTTGCGTAACTGCGTTCACAGTTACGAAAGGAACTCTACTAAAACTTCGAACCACCTTTTTGAAGAAACATAACCTCCTGATCACGCGCAGGTCATTTTTGACAGCTCAGGGCTTCTAGGTAGATGCGTGGAATACTGTTCCCAATAGCTTTAATGAAAAAAGTCCCAATTGCTGCAAAAACTTTACCATAAGTTAGGAAAAGTCAAGGAGTATGACGAAGCAAATTGCAACAACAAAGAAAATACGAAACGCTAAAGTTAAAAAACGGTTAAAAATAACCGTACCGGACGTCTAGTGTTGAAGGTACTTCTTGGAGCAGCCAAAGTTCCTCCCCTGACCACCTATAGAACCTGAATTCGATGCGTCATAGATTACGGTATGGAAGCTTCTTTTCTTCCCGATCATCATTAGCACCCTAGTTCAAAGTAGCCTACAACCAAATGCCCTACGCCTGTGTACCGGGGCTATGACCAGTACCCCTATCATTTGCTTGCAACAAGAGATGCCCACTCATATTAAACACAGGTTGCTCTGTTTTCAATATAAAATCCACTTGCTTACTTTCTGAGATCACCCTGGGTTAACTTTAGTCACAGACTGCTGGCAAGAACTTTTCTCGGACACACGAAACTTTTGCTCTTAGTTCACCAAACAAACTGATGTACCTTCCCACCTCAGTATACTACAGATCCCTAACTTATCTACCTGGTCCTTGAATGAGAATAGAGTAGACATGTATGTTCTGGTCTCCATACGTCGTACAGGCTCCCGCCTTATTATACCTCTCGTTCAATCGTACGTACATGAGCACTACAGCCAACATGTAGCCTACATATTTACACTGATGGGTCTGCAACAGCCACCTACAATCTGTTGTGTGCTTTGCAGCGACTTGGTGTCATGCGGTTTCCGCAGTTTCGTTGAGCTGTGACTAGTCGACATTCAAGATTGTTCAAACTTTATTAAAGTCTATGAGTTTTGATTCTGGTTCAGTTCAACTTGGTTCACCGTCATGGTCACTCACGGCTTTTAATATTAAGACTTTATAGTTTGCATTTGGAAGGAGCAAAAAAATGTAAACTTGCGTTGACAAGAAGGTATATAATTTGTGATCGAGTTTCCAGCTCCAGGGTTGAATTAAGCAGATTCAGTCTTTTTAATGTTTGCGTCAACAAACTCAACTTTGACTCGACGAATTACGTAGCAGCAATTTGACCACGTTATCTGTGTCAGTTCCATTGCAAGTGAGTGACTTGAAATACTTCTGCAAAAGTTGCATTGTATTTTCTATTTCATAAAGATATTAGAGAAAGCATGAAATTCCTAACGCTAGTAATTTTTGTTGATTTTGTATTTTTGACACTTGAATTTTTCCTACAAATCACACGAAAACTTGTGCTGACAGACTTTTCATTACCCTCCTCATGCTGGGTATCCGCTAGGGAGCGCCGAAGATCCCAAGTACGTTGTCATGGAAACACATTACGACAATCCGAATAATAAAACCGGTAAAACAGTTGGATATTCCGTGGATTTTTTCAGAGTCAAACAAACGTTATAGTCATAGTGCATCATTTCGATTTGATAAGTAATTCAAAGCGTCCAAGCTCTTGATAACGTACAGCTCTTTGAAGATCTATATGTTCAAATTTGCTGTGGGATTTTTCGAGCAAAATTTTTGCAGGTGTATGATAAATGTTTTATAGCAAACCTGGTGAAAGTATAGAGGCTTTAAAGAACCTTGGGACTCATCATATTTATTAGTTTTCGTTGCGAATCATTTTCAGAGACTTAAAGGAACTGGTTAGCAGAGACCAAATTTACTGTATTACCCAATTCAAAACTTGGTTGAATTCGTGATTGTTTCCGCTATTGATTGCTGAAATGTAATTTTCTCAAAGAAATTTTTGCAACAACCAATACGTTTTCATTTCTGAAAAGTTACGCCAATCAGTTATTTTGAAGAGTTGGCTATGCAGATGTTTCGTTTGAAAGTTGGATTTTGTGCGTTTGAGTCTCATTCTTGGTTCATAAAAAACTAGCAAAAGCTACTTACAAGAATATAATCTCTTTGTCTTGTATCCATTTTAAAGATATCGTGGATTCATCTGGTCTAAGAATAACATACACTCCAAACATTCGCCAACACGACGCTGGAGTAATTGAAGCAGGGCATACTGTTTCGCCGTTTCTGCAAATTATTCCTCCAAATATGGAATCGTTTCTCAGCTCCGGCGAATGCACTGATCAGTGTTTGTCGAGTGTAAGTTTCATTTGTTTTTAATGATTCTGAATTGAAATAATAGTCGTTGGTTTGCAGTTTTTCTAAGTGGCTTCCGTTATTGTGTTTGTTACGCATTCCACACACTCTTTACTGACTATGTAGCAAGATTATTTTTTTATAGACATTACAGACTACATCGGGACTAAACATAAACCAGGCATTTAAAAAAGTAAGAGGGGGTGAAAACTTTGCATATGTTCTGCCATATTTCTGCTTTGATGGTGATTCAATGTCATTCTCATGCTGCGGCACTGGAATTCACTGAATGCGAAAAAATGACATCCTTTTCAAACATGTAGTTGGCCGGGCCTCAAACTTAGCACGGATACAGGAACATCACTGGCATACAGTTCTTCCGGTTAAGAGAAAAAGTGTTCCAGATCGACTTTAGCCATCTTGCATTCGGAAAATTTCCTTGACGACACCATATAGCTTCAAAAGAAATGTCCAGTTTCACACACCAGGAACATTTCACCACTCTGCTGCTCTACGACTGCGGTCACGAGGTTCTACGGCAGGTTTTGTTATAGCTTGTTTGGGTCATTTGTCATGTGACAAGGGACGAAAAGAAGTGGGAAAAAATCACAGACCAACCATTGGCATGTAGAGACAAGGAAAGTCTACACAAAATATAGGAAATTGAAGAAAGTGAAAAAAACATTTTCTTAATTTGGCATGTTAGAAAAAGCAATTTTAAAAAAACAAATGTTTTTTTTCAAAAGTGCTTGTGCGTCCTCACGATTTTGAATGAAGAAAGTGATATATTTGAACAACCCCACTCAGTTTTCTTCAGTAGCGATACAATGAACAAAAAATTCTTTAGGAACCACAGAAGCGGATATTCCGGCTTGTCGGCGCCGTTTTTGTGATAACTCCCGAACCGCTGAAGCTATGTCGGCATTCAAGACATAGCAAGAAAGGCTTTTCATGTTGCATCTTTTGAGGTCGTAATGAATGATGGTTCTGTGACAAAAATTCTGATATTAGCCAAGTCACAACAGTAACGTAACGAGGTGTTGCAGATCAAATTTCATGTATGCGTCATAGCTACTGTATGTACTTTTTAATTAAAAAATTCAAAATCCTGAAGCAAACCTCATTGCCTTTTAGAGGCTCATTTTCTCGGGCCAGTGGTTTTCATGAGACACCAGGTTTTAATTCAAAGTGAACAGGTGGTTTATGAAACCTAAACAATTTGAGCAGACAGCGTATACTGTAAAATTTACGGCAAAATATATTTTTTCATTGCAGGCGATGGGTCTGGCAGGCCTGCAAGAAATTAATATCTTCGCTGCCGAGCTTCACTCACATTTGCTAGGAAGAGGACTGACTGTGAGACACGTGAGGTTAGTTTTTCAGTATCGCCTGATTTTCAGAAGAAGAATAGTTCTTAAAAGTGGTACATCCACAAGTTGTTTGGCCATTATAGTTTGAAGTGTTGATCTACGATGTACAACTTATCCGAGAATGCAATTTTTGCAATGTTACCAGTATTTCTTTGTAAAGCAACAAATATCGTGGAAAAATGCCGTTAATGGAAAAAACAGTGGTATCGCTGGTAAAAGTAATGCAATATTACACATGAATAAAAAATAGCACATCAACGCATGACACATACTTTCTTGAAATGAAAAGGTCATTTGCAATAAAACTGCTGCAAACCCGGTTGAAAAAACTCTTGCTGCGTCCAGGTAGTCGTCATTGTGATTTTCAAAGGACTGAGAGCTGGAACTGCAGCCGCTATGGGAACAAAGTAATACGTAACCCTTTTTCTATTGTCTCCGCCGAGGCGGTTGAACCAAACAAGGAACTTGAGATAAAAGATGAATAAGAACTCGAATAAACTAGAACAGACGAGGGCAAACTATGGCCCGCGGACCGCATGCGGCCCGCGGCCCGCAGGGCAGTCACACGTACATAGATAGTACATATTTGGAATCTAATGTTAAAGTAATTTTATCGATTAGATTAGAATCGTTAAGTTTTTTTCCACACGTTTCATATGAAACCGCATATTTAGTTAACCAGAAATAACTATTGTTACCTTCATATTGTGGTAGCTCATGCAAAACTTTTTTTAAGGTTTCAAAGCGATTATAGATGTAATATGTGTAATACGAACATGCGGCCTCGGTAGCAATAAAATGTTCAATGAGGCCCTACGTAGAAAATGTTTGCCCACCCCTGAACTAGAATATCCTTTTATCAGGAATTTAATGAAGTAGCCTACTTCAAAGAACGAAAACTCATCTGAATTTGCCGGGGCTGCGGAGCCGGAGCCCGGAATTGGAGCTCAGTTCAAAGTTTAGGACCGGGACTGGAGGTATGGTAGTTTGAGAGGTAGCTCTGGCTCCGTGTACCTTCCTAGATGCTAACTATAGACTGAAAACTAGACATACTTCACCTAAAACATTGCTCAGAACATTAGGCGATTTTTACGTGTTAGACACCACACTGCAAAAATTGACCTGCCGGTGTTCGGTGTTTCCTTTTTCAATCATCGATAAGGCTGTGGCATCGTAGCTGGACAGGCGTGGTGTTTCTTGTATTAAGTAAACAGCCCACAGCATCTTACTTTCTAGTCAGAAAGGTCAAACCGGGTCTGTAACAGTGCAGCGATCTAAAAACAGTTATAATCACTCGGTAATGTAGATAATATCCACAGCTTTTGTAGCTGTGTATCATGCTGTTCGCAGCGAGTATGATTCAGACATGATTCCACTGCAGACATAAGTGTGAAATTCACGGCACATCATTGTACAGTAGGAACTTTTAGGAGAAACCATTGGGCTTACTAGCGAGGTTTACTAGATTACTGAAAAAGTTCACTAGGATCCATTGCGTTTACTGTACTAGCAGCAGCATAATGTGAAAGTGATTACTGATTGGTAGCGAACTATCATTATTTTGCATGGCAGCACATTTCCAAGAGCGTATGAAAATACAACGTAAACAAGTGACAATTTTTTTTAGGTTTTCATCCGCGGAAACAAATTTTATGTTTTCAGCACGGTAACCAGTTTTATTTTCGCCTAAGCTTTGCAGGTTAAATTATGATTTACGCTACGATTCATCTTTGCTTATTATGAATGCAAAAGATAAGAAATTAGAAGTTTGCAGCTATTTTCAGAAAGCCAAAGGTGAATTTCTTGCTGGAAGCTACTCTGTTTCGTCGAACAAAGGGCTTTCAAACGCATCTTTGGCATTTGTGTTAATGCGAATGTGTGCACGTTAAGAAACGAGCAGAAGCTTTTAGCTGGAATTGCCAAGGCTGCAACGGGCGAATGAGTGCGAAACATTTTGTCGATTGGGACTGGATTGTATCAAAATGTTCCGACTCAAACGAACTGTAGTTTTCCAAGCAGTCGTCTTCTAATGCTGGTCGTAAAAAAGAGCAAAAGATCACGAAGGATTAATAGCAAAACCAGGGACGGCCTTACCAGAATTTGTTTACATTACCTTTTCGTGAGTTACGTTTATGCTAGGAACTGTCCTCTGGATCGTCTGAACATGTGATTGTTGGTTTTTGCTGATTTTCTCATGGCAAGAGTGCGGAGTGTAAGAAACTTTAAGACACACCAAAACAATCTGAAATATTATTGTCAGAAAAGAAACAGAAGCCAGAGCTCTAGCTGAAGCCGGAGCTACACTGACGAAAGCCAGGTGGTCCGGAGCTGGAGCCGGAGCCATGTTCATTAAAAGAAGAGCTCTGAATCCGGAGCAGTGCCATTTTTATGACGGCTCCGCATCCCTGGCAGTTATCTATCTTAGACAGATCTTCATAAACAAAGATTCGAAACATTCGTTTCTTAAGATACTTTTTCTCGAAACAAAGGCTTTCCCGACAGATGTGTTTGAGTATACGCTCAAGGAAAGTCATCCAAGCAAAAGAAAGGAATAAATTATCTCGTGATAATGCTGCGTGATTGAATTTTAACTAGAACTTTTTTATTCTTTTAGAAACAAAACAGAGCTGCCATTTATCGCTCAAGACAAGTCGTATGATTTTAATTTTCAAGAAACAAGGCATTTGCCCGAGGAGAGAATTGTCCGTGAAGGTGATGCCATACAAGTTGTTTGCAATTATAATTCCAAAGATCGAAATAAAATCACTTTGGTAAGTTTTCCATTTTATTCAACGGAATGTTTTTCATTTTATTCAACAAGCAAAGGAATTTAGAGAACTGAGGTGAAACATCTCAAGTCTTTGTAATAGAACCATGCAGCTGTATGTCCCGCATTACAATTTTCAGGCATATTTCAAGGCGGAAAATACCATTGTGATGGTTGAATTGGTTCACACTTCATCTGAAATTGAGCCTAAAGTAGCTGAATGTTACAAAATCATATGAAAAAAAAATCTACCACCTGCCAAAGGCAAATTTTACCCGCCAACAAAATTTAAAAAAATGAAGACTTGGCGAATGCATTTCTGAAAAACTGAAGGGTAGAATAAATAAAAACATTTTGACAAAGCGTTAATCATTACTCTGCAGTTATGGACCCTTTTGATAAGTATCTGAAAGTAGGAACCCTCGGAATTTCAAAAAGGGGCTGAGGAAAATGTATTCGCTTATCCTAAATCCACCAGTGAAAGTGATCACCCTGCCTGAGAATGCAGAAATTTTGAGTGAAACGTATTGTCAAGAACATGATTTCAGATGTTGGTCACATATCTTTTGCTGCATGATCAGTTTAAGGAAATTCTTTGTGAAAAGTTTGACGCATTGCAACTCGCTTATGTTGCAAATTTTAGAAGTAAAACAAAATTGTAGCTTGTGTAAGCTACCATTCAAAGTTAAAAGTATGCAGAAAATCATCTATCCTGCTGAAATGTTTCGCCAATAATTTACTTACTTTCAATTTTTTGCCTATTGCTTAATAAAGTTTCTTTGACTGCCCCTGGTGCATTTCTGTAAAAATTAACAACAGAAATTAACGTAAACACATTTATTAGTTCTGTATTTAAAATAATTGAAGATGTCCGTGAAAAACCTCATGATTAAGTTCTATTTATGGGTAGTTATGCACAAAGTCGTATCGTTTGCAAGTTGTGAGTGACCTGAAAGTTTAAAAAAAAGTTTCAGTGACATCAAACTCTGTTTCAGTAAAAGCCGATGGTGCCTACTCAGTGAGCAATAGTTGCAGTAGATCATGGGCGATGAAAAGGGGGTAATATATTTACATGTTCAAAATAAATAGCCTGCGAAGACTCCGAAACAACCAGAACGGTCATCATGCCAGGTGTCCAAAGAAAAGCCAACAAAGCACATCACAGTATGTGCAATTCACATACGTTTCAAAATCAAAGTTATTGATTCTTTGCCGCGGATGGATCTCTGTATGTAAAATCGGATATAAAATATATTTTTCCATGAAATATAAAATTGCTTGGTTGCTCGATTTGGCTCTAATAGCTGAAACATAAAATTCACATTTAAAAATTTTTTTCAGGGTGGTCTTAGTACAAGCAGTGAAATGTGTTTGGCATACCTGCACTATTATCCCAAGATTCCTGTTCAAAGATGTCTAACTGCTCCACGTTTTCATCCCTTGATGGTTCACTTCGGTATTGACGATTATAAGTATGTCAAGTGACATAATGAACACTTCTTAAAACTATCATCTTAACACTTTTTAAATTGTAGTGTAATTGACGCCGTGCACAGCGTCAATAACGAAGCGAGGTTTTCTGATAATGTGGTAACTGTAAATATGTACATTCTTTTTCAATTAAGCCTGCTTTGCTATACCAATAAACGAAGAAGTCTGTTTTGCAAATAAATTTGCAAATGCTAATGAATGAGGTCTTTAAAAAGTCTGCTAAAGACCTATAGAGGAGGCTTTCCAGCAAATGAACCAGGTGCGCTCACCGCAAGGAAAGATGCATTGTCCAATAAGAATCTGATCTACTGTAAACATTAACAGATTCAGAACTTTTAAGCATGTCCTAAATCAACACGGGCTATACAACTTTGAGTGGTTTGTTTAACATAAAAAAGGCTACTAAAAGTAGAAACAGACTCAACTGAGCTCGTTCAACGTCGACCAGAAGCAACTGTACCATTTCTTTTTTTGAGCCAGTTGTTTGAACCGCTGCTTAGGCGCACTAGATCTCGGGGCAGATTTTGAGCAGCCATTCAATTGTCTCATCGTCCAGAACCGTGAGGCTATGCAGTCCGTATGAGCAGGTTGAATGGATTTGACATTGGAGGACACATGGTCGACGGTTTGTTCTTCTGCGCCACACTCACAGGCCGCAGACTAGGCCATACCTCATTTGCACAAGCAGGAGCGGAGATGTCCGACACCGGTGCGGAGGCGGTTGAGCCGGACCCAGGCTCTTCTTGGGAGGGTCAATACGGTGTGTGTGTGTGCCGGTGCCGGTGTTGGGTATGAAAATGAGGAGTTTTGTGGGGTTGTTCCGTCCACTCCGCATTCCATTAGTGATCCGCCCACTGCGCAGCACGTATGTTGTTGTCAGATAGACTGATGAGATGTGCGGCGGGCACAAATGAGTGTCTCGATTTGTGGCGACATGCATTTGCACTCGAAGGACGGGTGAGCGTTGAGTAGAGCAGATGTCCAAGCTCCACGGCAAGGCGTGCCAGAGAGAGTGTGGCTCCATTGCGACGAAGCTCAGCAGGTTGGATGCCTGCGAGGATTGAAAAGTTGTACGATGGTGTAGGGCGCAGGCATCCAGTCTCAATTCGCAAGGCGTAGTTGATGGCGGGGTCGATGAGGCGGGTATGAGCACTGCGGCACAAGACAGGCGCGCAGTACTCTGCGGTTGAGTGCACTACGGCTAGCATGCCTATTCACAGAGTTGTTGCTCCAGTACCCCAACTGGAGCCAGCAAGCCACCTCAAGAGCGCGACGCGTGGTGTCAGCTTCTTGCGAAGTGACTCAGGGTGTCGGCGATACGTGAGCGACCTGTCCAACGTTACTCCGAGGCATTTAGGCTCGGAGCAGAAGGGCAGGGTTTTGTTGTTGTATTTGAATTTAAGCTCACGTTTAGCTTGCGTGTTGTTAGGATGGAAGGCTGCGTACACCATTTTTGTAGTGGTGAACTTCAGCTTCCAAGTCTGGATGTATTCACCTACAGATGCCATGTCCTTGGTCAGCACCCCTTCCACTGCCAGTCTCCATCAGCATGCAATATTGCTAGATCGTCAGTATATGCATGCTTTCTAGAGACG
>Ga0210059_1005131_pt1 | contig 21064 bp, 11 predicted proteins | sample Ectturendosymbi2_FD_188042 | JGI IMG/M metagenome (GOLD analysis project Ga0210059, IMG submission 188042) | Ecteinascidia turbinata endosymbiont from Florida, USA - Sample 2 (SPAdes) (version 2) | ecosystem: Host-associated > Tunicates > Ascidians > Unclassified | place: Key West, Florida...
CGTCAGCCGTCACATCCAGCCTGCATTTTAGCGGTATTTTGCCGGATCCGTTTTATTTACTGCCGGCTAGACGACTGCCGGCTCACGTAACTTTGGTTGTTATGAACGTGGTCTGTTATGAACGGGTCTGTTATGAATGGGTCTGTTATGAACGTGGTCTGTTTTGAGTGGTCTGTTATGAATAGTCTGTTTTGAACGGGTCTGTTTTGAACGGACACCTCTAGGGATTTTTGGAGTTGCATTTGTGAGAGCCCTATGCAATTCCTATCATCAGATCATTGCCTTGCAGTGCTGATGCTTTGTAACAAAGCATCTGTTTGCAATTGTCAGTCTACTTTAAACAAATGTTCCATATATGTATAAGCTACACATGCCAGCCTTGACTCTTCTTTTTGCTGTTCAATTACTGAATTAGACTTGTTTCTATATGGCTGGTAGGCGTGGTTCAGTGGTTTCCAACCTTTTTAGTATCATGGACCCCTTTGACGATTTGGCTGAAAGCTGTGGACCCCTGAAATGAAACCAGTTGTAAGCCTGCTCTGGGACATGTGGCTTACTCAGACAAAACCAGTTCTTACTTAGAATTAACGTTTAGAGCTGATTCTTTCAGTAGTTACGATTTTATGTGCTCTGTTGAGTGGCCATATTGACATCTGCTTAAGTTTCGTATTTTTCGAGTTAACGGGGGGTAAATGTCCAATCTGGCCGATTTTCTTAATGTGTAACAAAAGGATTTGTGCAATTTGTCCATTGGATACTTGTCGTGCAACAAAAGTAATACGTCTACGTGTATGTGCACAACATCCCAGCCTGTGGATGCGTGTCAAGTAACAACAAGTTGAGGATATATGACCATTTTAGGGGATAACACTAAACGGAGGGCCAGCGGTCGGGGCGGGCTGAAGGGCTGTGTTGCCAAATGAAAAACATGAATTTTCCACGAGCTGGCAAGCTGCCAGAAGGGCGGGCAAGTGGGCTGCACATTAAGGTGGTCTGGCGGGCTGCACATTAAGCTGAGCTGCGGAAAAGGACGGGCCGGAGGTCTGCCCTTTTCTGCAGCCCGACGGACCGCCTTTTTGTGCAGCCCGCCGGCCCGCCCTTCTGTCTTGTGTGCAGCAGCCCGCCGAAAATCCACCTTTACCATATGGAAACACGGCCCTCCAGCCTGCCCGGCCCTCCAGTTAGTGTTATCCCATTTTAGGCATGGGTACATCACGTGTAACAATTGTGCATGCAATAGCACCTGCATACTGCAACATTTTAACTTGTTTGTGAGCTAATAATCATATGGACATTTTGGCTTTGAAAACCTTATATGGCTAAAAAGTGCAAAAGTATTCTTGAAAACAACATATTTTCATGTATCAACTTCATTTACTTTTGTTGCATGTAGAACCACAAGCTCGAGCAGAGCATGATTTTGATCTTCAACCGACTGCCAATGTTTCTTTATTTTTCCTGCCTTTTGGGGGTTTTATTAGGCCTATGAGTACGTCACATGTTTTTGGGAAAAATTATTTTTATTTTTACAGAATAAAAATGGTTCAAAATCCAGCAGGTTTGTTTTTCAGGTAAGATGAGCTTGTGAATTGCTCAGCAATTGCTGAGTTGTTGAAAAACTCACCTGTGGTCCCTAAATTGTTTCAGTAAGCCTGGGTGATGATGGGACAAAATTCTTGCCAGTTTGGGATGTGGTTCCAACAGCGTTAGTGTTCATTCATGGACCTGAGCAGGGGTCGCTACGTGCAAGTGTCCTCTACTACCTGTAGAAAAGTGTATCAATCCGAAAAGTCCCAACAGTGTCACAAGTACTTCCTTCGGTACAGTATATAGGCTTCCGAAAGACTTTGTTTAGTTTCGAACATGGGGCACCAAACTTGCTTCTTACCCTGGGCACCATCTAATCTTGTTACACCCCTGCATGGTCTCCCTCCAAATTTGTAGCATATGTTTTCACTTTGTGCTTCAAGAGATGTTGTATCAAACCAAATACCATTCCTCGCTTAAAGTCAAAATATGGCACCTCCAAAAATTTTGGGCTGGTTACGTCACTGGCTATGCTTTATTCACTTGGTGATGATTCTGTCTGCATTTTTTTTATAAGCAATCAATTTCATGTAAGTGTAATACTACACATACTCATTCCTAAAAACTGCAAGCAATGCTTATGGGTGGAAAATTGAAAGGCTGCAATAAGAGCAGAGAATGCAAACAAATTCAAGAATAAAATTATGATCAATAACTCCAAAGATAAGCTGCAGCTATTGCAACACTGGAAAAAACATTGTTTCTGAATAATTGTTTTCACTAAAACAGTAGACTGTCTGGTGATATTCATTGTTAATGGCATATCTTACACCGTTACAAGTTACAAGTCCCTACATAAACACCATATTTTACACAGGTCAGGTTTTGCCAACCACAAAGTGCATGTTGTTTGCAAGGCCCGTCAAGAAAATATCAAGCGAGCCAGATGCCGTCATCAAAAGAGCCACATCTGGCTCGCGAGCCATAGGTTCCTGACCCCTGATGTAGTTTCTTAGCTTTTGTATAATTGTGGCAGGTCTTTTGTAGGTAATCGTATTTCAGCCTTTTTCTCTGATGGAGTTAGTAGATGGATGAAAGATATAGCCTGGCATGATGGCATAACATCAAAGGTTTTTTAAAGGTGTTTTAGAGACCCAATCCAGGATTGAAAATTGGGTCCCTAATTTGGGTCCTTAGAATTGAAAATTGGGTCCCTAGAATCAGAGAAAATCGGGTCCCCAGAATCAGAAAAAATGGGTCCCTACAGGTCCATACCAGGTACCTAACATTTTCCTTAAAAAAAGCTGGTTTAGGATGAAGTCAATGTCCAAGAGATCTTGAAAGTTTTTAAATGAGGGGTCTCAAATTGCTTTAAAGGCAGCATTGCGACGGTGATGCAGTGGTGGTACCTGAACCTTACTTACTAGAAACAAATTTTACATCATATCCTAAAAAGGTATCATGAGTTGTAGGCAAATCATTTCTAGCCATGTCTACGTTCATATAAAAGGAACCTATTTACTTGCTAGCTGAGCACTTTCAAACACCGGTGAATAAACTAAATAACGTAAATGCTAATTATTTGAAAATTTCCAAAAAGCATCACAGGTCACATAAAATCCCCTAACCCTAACGGGCCACATGTTTGAGTCCACCTGGTTTAAATCATTGTTTACCTTGAAAGCCTTGGATTGCAACAAGGGTGCACCCTGGTGTAAATCTGAGCTTTATTCTAATGTACACTGTCTATGGAAAAAGATCCTCCCTCAGCAAAGAATCAGACACTTTAAGATATTACAGAGTATATATTTCGCCTATGATGTAGGCATCATCAGCTCTTATTCAAATAGAATCTTGTTCTAATGTAGTTTGTGAAAGAAGTGTATGCTGGACTTCAGCACCCTACAATATATGTGAACCTAGTTGCTGGCGTAGCCAATATAATTTTGTAGTGAAAAGCCCAAAATTATCTCAAAGAGTTGCATTGGTATGTGTTTTAGTAATTTTAGTGTGATTGGCCAGTATTGCGTTATTCTTATTAGCAAGCATGAAATGAAAAGTTTCTGTTGTACAGAGCTTGTCTTCACATTGTAAGCCGTCTGTTATATACATTTGTTCTGATGATAACTGTAGGGTATTGCTGTAGCATCAACAACAGGTCGATTTTACTTACATTTGAATGGATGAATTAAAGGATTCTGAATGTAAAGGTATTTTTTAAATTTCTTTTGTGTTTTCTTCCTATGCATGTGTTCAAGGATTCATCTTTTGGTTGCCATTTCTAGATTTATTATTATTTTTAAAAATAGCGAAAGTTATGCAAAAAGTACCATCAAACATTACAACTGATAAGTCAATGACATGCTAATCATGTTGGTTGAAGATTTTAATGCATCTCTTTTATGCATATCCCAATGTGTAGTGCTTCTGTATTATATTTGAAAGCAAGAGTACCATTTAAATGCTTTACACCTAAGCAGCTATGAAAATTTTTGCGTTCAAAGCAGGGTTGCAGAGCACAGGAACTGAGCATTTTGCCTGGAGCCATAGCTCAAATTAAAAATCAAGAGCCGGAGCTCAGCTAAAATTTACAACTGAAGCTGGAGCTATAGCCATTTGGGAGGTAGCTCCGGATCCCTTTCTAGATACTAACGGTTTTGCCAAAATAGACTTACTTCACCTAAAACAGTTCTCTTTATAGCACACAAAACATGACTCTTACAAGTTACAACACCAGACTGCAACAATGGATCTGCAAGCCTTTGCTGTTTACTTGGTTTAATCATCCCTAAGGCTGAGCATTGCAGCTGGTAGACATGGTGTTACTTGTAGAAGTAAGAAAGACATTAACTATCACAACATCTTACTTTCTAGTCAGAATCACACCGGGTCTATAGTAGTGTAGCGATCTAAGAAGAACTAAGCTATAATTAGTAGGTATATAATATTCATAGCTTTTGCAACTGTGTAATCATGCTGTTAGCAGGAGTATAATTAAGATATGATACCATTGCAGATTTAAGCGTGAAAAGCACAGTGCGCCATTGTAAAGTAAGTATTTTTTTTAGAAACCATTACGTTTACTAGCAAGGTTTACTAGATTGCTGACAAAGTTCACTAGGAAACATTACGTTTACTAGCCGCAGCATAACATGAAAGTTGTAACTATAGTCAAATGGGGTAAAAACCAAAAATTTCAAATTTCTATTATCTCTAAAACAAGCTAAGGTATTGGTCTTTTGAAAGAAGGTAACCCTCATGTGAAAGTATATTGTCACATTGAAATTTTCTGGTTATCTTTTCCCAAAGAAAAATTACAATAAAAAAACAGTAGTTTTGTCACTCAGACAAAGGAGAAAAAAGCTTTTTCCAGCTCTTTCATCCATTAGTAACTACAGCTCTTTCATCAAAAAAAACTACAGCTCTTTCATCCATTAGTTGACCGTGTCTGTACATTGAAAGTAATCCACATTTTGCACGACTATTTTACCGTGATGTAGACTTGCAATGATTTATTTATAACAGCATGCTTTCATGCAAAAACAGTAGGTAACAATGATCACTGTAGTTCAAGCAGTCTTGAGCAGGTCATCAGTATTCTTATCCAAACTTGCTGAGGTTGGCAAACTTTTTGGACACCATGCTCTCGCTTAGAAATTAAACAAGCCTTTCCTCTGTCTGCATCAGTAAGTATTGGCTGGTGTGGACCATAAAAACAATACTTGGAATATCCATGTCTTTCACACTGGGCCAATCCCACAAGTGACTTGTATTAGTTGTACCCTCAATTTTATTCAAGAAGTTTGTTTCCACACTTGTTGATGTATTATCATTGACATCCTCAAAGAAGACTTTTTAAAGTTGTGCTGTATTGTGCTTAAGGCTTGCTAAAAAAACAGCATTAAATTTCCCCATATTTACTCCTCACTGATTTTATGTCTTCAGCTTTACTGCATTGGTAACTGGTTCTACAGACGAGTTCCTCATCTGATTCGACTTTCTTTTTTAACATGCCTTCTTTTTCTTACTTTCTACTTAAAAACATTTGCCTGTAATGACTTTTCCGTGCATGAATATTGTCTTATTTTGGAGGGTGAGATTTTGAGCTGGCCTTCCTGTAGACTTGAAAATATCCTCAAGAGATGTTTCATTGTTTTGAGGTACATGTGTCAAAAATATAGTCTACCTGGTAAAGAAAAACTTTGTATTATTTTTATTTGACTAAATGTATCTGGCTCTATCAATTACTGCATTCAACTAAATAATATTTTTTCTGATCTGGCCCTTAGAGGTGAACTTGCTGTAGTGTGATTCCAGCATAAAAGTCTTTTGAACCTACCATTCTATTTCTATGCACAACACTATTAACATACAGTTTAAAAATGCAACTATGATGCAGCTTCATGACCACTGTTTTATTACTTTCTGGGTTAGACAGTGGGTTCTTAAACTGAGGGACCTGAAAGGTTTGCATCATAGGCACAGGTGTGGTAGCAACATGCTGTTGAAAAATAGTTTAATGGCAAATAATTATTTTTGTGTTTGATTGTGAGGTTGGCTGAGATGCAAGTATCAATGACTAAAGCCAAAGGAGACACCCCTAAAATAGTTAACACTTTGATGGCCAGTCTACGAATGTATCATACCTGGATTTTGGCCTAAAACCAACAGTTTTTGGTTGCCTTACCAATGCCATAGCTCCTCTGCCGATTGTGCTAGAGAACTGTTCAAACCATCAAACAGATCAGCCATTTCAGCACTCGAAAAAATTTTTTTGGTTGGGGGTTGCAGATTTTTTGTGAGTGACGTCATAAGTGAAGTAGTTTTGGGGCCATTTTGGCTCATGTTACCTGGCCTAGGGCCCAACCGCTAGGCCAAAGTGTTTCGCTGAAGTATTCATTTGAAACTAGGCTCGAGTCCTAGTCTTTTGAGCCTTTGATCGACTTTCTAGCGTTTCTTGTTCAAAAGTTATTATCTATAATAAATTAATTAGCTAATTAGTCAAATGTTTTTATTACTATAGATCATAACTTTTGAACCCGAAACCCCAGCAGGTCATCCAAAGTATCAAAAGACTCAGGTCTCGGATTGTAGCCTAGTTTCCAATAAAAACTTCAGCGAAATACTACCATCTGAGGGTTTGCGCCCAGGGCCAGGTGACCTAAAAGTCCTCCACTTATGATATCATTCACTAAAAATTGGCTCCCCCAACCAAAAATTATTTTTCGAGTGCGGACTAGAGGACTTGCTGCGTCTTTTGAGCCTTTGAACAGCTCTCTACCGCTTTCAGCACCCAAGTTATGCACGCACAAAGCCATGTGCAATCCAGTTATTTTGGCACAAGAATCCCCGAATCCTACCAGACGTCAGAGTGTTAAGAACATCTGTTCTAGACTCAAAACAAGGTAATAGGCGATTGCTTATGAGGTATTATTGTAATCAAATACATTTACAATACAGCTGAAACACCAAAAAATGAATGAAGGTTCTTGTTTTTTTTGCAGAGCAATACTATAGAAAGATTTACTTTATCTCTTTTATAGTAAGATCATACAAGAAATGCAAGCATGAGGTAAAAAATCTTGTCTGGGGTAAAAAGCAACTACTGTATTTTTCGGACAATAAGGTGCACCGGATTATAAGGTGCATTATCAAAAATTGAATGTTAGCTGTTCTTTTTTCATACATAAGGCGCATTAAATGAAACAAAACCTGAAGTCAAACTGTATTCAACTCTTTAACAATAAATCCCGAGTGACAGAGTCGCCACTGGGAGTTTTATCTGTCATTACACACGAAGGGGTTTAATCTGTCTCACATGCCTAATCTGCCAGACACGAATAGAATAAAATAAAAATTGTGCACATGTTTGATTCGGTGTGCACCAATGTGGTCACGAGCCTTGGGGAGTAATGCGATCTGTGGTACGTGCTAGCTATTCCTAGAACCACATATGCTGCTCATTACAATTGTTAGTTTATTACGTAACAAGATGGTCTGTTTACAAAAAATTGTAACTAGCAATTAAATGAATAGCACCGTTTACCACATACAATTGGTTCCAGATGAGAAAGTACAAACAGATTCATATATTGGTCAACTGCATTATTTGATTTTTGAGAAAATTAAAGGATTTTAAGGGCACCTTGTGTCTGAAAAATATAGTAGTTTTTTTCATAAGTGAATACATCTGTTTAGGGTGAACACAAACTAGCCCATAAAACTCGATGTAAAGTTGTCAAATTATTTTTGTTATGAGGGTACAGAGACATGCATGACCAATTGACCAAAGCAGTTGCCAACTTTGACATGTTTATGCTAATTACTTCTAAAGCAGCATAAAAGTACATGAATTATTTGAGAAGTTAATTTGAAGAAAGGTGCCAATGTGTGTTGCGCGCCTACTAAAACACTGGTACAAGGAATAAACGATGCAGATTCAATGGGGCAAGCATTTGTCTGGACCATTTCATGTGTTTAGCGGGGTTAGACAAGGGGGTATACTAAGTCCATACCTGTTTGCTGTATATTTAGACAATTTATCCAATGAACTAAACAAAATTAAAGCAGGGTGTTATATCGGTGAAGTCTTATTAAATCACTTGATGTTTGCTGATGATATTTCTGTGTTTTTTCCAAGTGTACATTGGTTGCGAAATGTACTAGATGTGTGTCAGGATTATGCAGAATCTCATGGAATTATTTTCAACTGCAGTAAAACTGCATGACGTTTAACACTTTGACGTCCGGGTTAGTTCAAGCGGTTCGCAAAAAACATCTGATTCGCACGTGGCTTTGCGCAGGAATATCTCCGCTCCTGTATGGGTTATGGACCTGGTTGAAGAGTCAAAAGACGCAGCAAGTCTTGTAGTTTGCACTCGAAAAAATTTTTTACTTGGGGGTCTGTTTTTTTGTCAGTGACGTCATAAGTGGAGGAGTTTTTGGCCACCTTGGACAACTTCACCTGGCCCTGGGTGCCAACCCTTAGATGGCAGTATTTCGCTGAAGGTTTTATTGGATTCTAGGCTACAATCCGAGTCTTTTGATGCTTTGGATGACCTGCTGGGGTTTCGGGTTCAAAAGTTATGATCTACGTTAGTAAAAATTTTTGACTAATTAGTTAATTAGATAATTAATTTGTTTGTTTTAGATCATAACTTTTGAACCAGAAACGTTAGAAAGTTGATCAAAAGCTCAACAGACGCGGACTTGAGCTTAGTTTCCAATGAAAACTTCAGCGAAACATTTTGGCCTAGCGGTTGGGCCCTAGGCCAGGCAACATGAGCCAAAATGGCCCAAAAACTATTTTATTTATAACGTCACTCACAAAAAATCCGCAACCCCCAACCAAAAAAATTTTTTTCGAGTGCAATCTTGAAGATTGTCTAATCCGTTTCACCCCTTGAACAGCTCTTGATCAGGTTCAATGTAATATTCCTACCTTTGAGGCCCTGTTACAAAAAAATATGTACCTGTTTCTCGAAAGATGCAGAAAGTGTAACAGCTATGGTTGTGAGCTTTGATGCAGTCAGGTTGTTTGTATTCGTCTCTATTCTTTGAACAATACAATCACATTTTACTTTGTGAATGAGTGCTCGAACATTGCAGTGTGACTGTGCATTTTGCGCTATTAGTCTTAAATGTCATACAAACAGTTTTGCTGCAGTTGAAAATATTTCCATGTGATTGTGCATAAGCCTGACACACATCTAGTATACTTTCCAACCCACGTACACTTGGACAAAACACGCAAATATCATCAGCAAACATCAAGTGGTTCAATAGGACCTCACCAATATAAGTCCCTGCTTCAATGCTGTTTAGTTCAATGGATAAATCATCTAAATGTGCAGGAAACAAGTATAGACTCAACACTCCTCTTTGTCTAACCCCATTAGTAACATGAAATGGTTCAGACAAATGCTCACCACATTTTATTTGCATCATTTGTTCCTTGTACCAATGTTTCAGTAGCTGCACAACACACATTGGCACATTCCTCTGAATTAATTTCTCAAATAATTTTATCTGTAATACTCAGTCGAATACTTTTGAGGCATCTGAACAAATAGCATGCCCTGATGAACCATGGGGTACAAAGTATGAATCAGTGTGCTTTAACAAAAATGTACATTGGTCAGTACTAGAGTCCTGCGCAGGTTAATTTTTTGTCCACCCGCTCCCCATACCTGCAAAATTTAAACCCGCCCTGTACCTGCATGAGTTTGAGAAATCTTGCCCGCACCAACCCTGTAAGACCATCCCACACCCACCCCACCCTGCACTTTTCAGTCTCAAACCCGCACCTGTCCGAAAACTTCCAAAAACTTATAACTAGGGCAAGTTTTTGTTGCAAGAAAATAGTGAGAAATATGCATTTGTTTTCAACAAAAGTTGCATTTATGCACAAGCATTTTAAACAACAGTGATTTACTCAAGTGATTTATTTTCATATAATGCTAAATATTTCCAAACATATCTGGCGATAATTTGCCAACAGTTTGCATAGCATGCTAAAACTTCGCTCTACATTGGATGAAGTTGCTTGGCAATTTAACCATTTGGCCTGCAGTTCTGGGCTGAAGTTTGGCCGGGTCATTTCTACAATTGCTCTTAGGTCACTATGCAGTTCAAATCGGTTATCAAAGAGAACATAACTGTACTGATATAGATCTAAAGCATGTTTTTTTTAAATAAAACTTTTACATTTTGCGCAATCGGCCTACTTGATAAAAGTTGCAGTAAGAAGTTGCAAGTAAAAAAGAAAAAAATTGCAATATAAAATTCTTGCAACCAGGTTAAAACATTATACTACATAAATTCTGTGTATTTCAGAAGTGTTTGAAGCTGTAACAAATGTTGCAAAAACTTGCCCTACTCATGACGCTTGAAAACAAGTCTAACAAGCAGAAAATTCAAGCCGCTCATTCTTTTCATTGCCAACAAAACCAAAACTTGTCCACAGATCTGATCTTTTGCAGTCAATAGATTTGAGGTGATAAAGAAACGTTTCAGTCCACTTGTGACTAGCTGTGCATTAAGCGTGGTCTTATCCATTTAAAAGGGCTGCCAGGCTGAATTATTCCTCACCAAGTACAACGTAGCATTGGAAAATGATCACTTGCCCACCACATGGCAAGAGTCTGAGCTAATGTTCGCAACAATGGGTTGTTACATCATAATGTAATAATTGCTACAGGCCTACTGTCCAAAGCGCAATGCTGGCGAACAACTTCAGTACATCTGCATGTTTTGCGATTTTTGAGCTGCTTGCATTCATGTGCTTTGGCTCAACACTCAGTACCTGCACAAAGAATTTCTCAACCCACGGCCGCCCCAAGTACAAGCTGCTCCCGCCCCGTAGCAAGTTCAACCCACACATATAGAAGTGTGGGTTAACCCGCCCTGTGCAGGGACTCTAGTTAGTACCATGTCCAGCCTTATAACCAAATTGATTGTCTGTGGTTCCAAGGAAAGGAGAGATGCTAGGCATGATAAAGTGTTCAAGTAGTTTTGACACCACTGTGGCAACTGCCACAGATGTGTAATTTGACATGTCAGTCATATTCCCATTCTTGTTTTTGCATATGGGAGCTATTGTTGTGTTTACACATGAACTGGGTACAAAACCATGAACAATGCACATGTTGAAAAGTACACTGAGAAAAAAGCAAAGAGATTCACCTGCATACAGCAAGTGTTCTGCAGAAATCAAATCAGGTCGTGGTGCCTTGTTCAAAAGCAGCTTTTGAAGAAGTGATGTCAGTGAAACAACAGAACACATGGCCATTTCAGGACCCAGATAGTTCTCCCTGCAGTTTATGTTATGTTCCACAAGTTCTGTGGACTCACTGGAAAAGTTTAATACTCCCGTGACTTAGTCTTTCCACATCTTAACCATTTCTGAGCCACCATTTCCCCTACCCACCAATGTTGGTAGTGATGGAGATCTGTTTTTGTTCAGGATGTATTTGTATGCATGTGTTTGTATGTGTGTGCATGCACACCACAATCGCCCAACAAAGTGGTTATAAAATCAAGGTTGTATATGATAAGAAGTTTGGGACATAAAAGTAAATGTTCACGTGTTTCATACCGCCAAACTGCTCATTGATTTGTTCTTGAAATTTTAATGGTTTTTGGTTTCAGATGCACTGCAAGACTTCTCAAAATGTGGAAGGAGAGGTAGACGAAATGCAATATCTGGTGACATTCTTGACAACACAAGCTCTTCTCAATGGGTTGGTGAACAAACTTTGGCCAATCAACTGCAGAAACTTACAGTAGGTGGTAAGTGACAATTGAGAGCAACACAACTGATCATATTGATTAAGCAAGGTTTAGTTTGCTTCAGTAAGGTATACATTACTTCATGCTTCCTCTTGTGCCATACATACATGGGGCCATGGACCCTCCAAATTTTTAACATATCTAGTCATTTTGTGCTTTGGGAGGTGCTATCCCAAAGAAAATACTGTTGCTCACCTAAAATAAAAAATCGCCCCCCCTCAAATTTGAGCTGGCTATGCCACTGGTACCATACACTAAAATTGGAGAAGGTTAAATGAACTAAACATTTTCCTATGAAATCTGCATTTTGCATCAAGCTAAGTTGAGTAGTTTTGTGCATGTGTGATCTGAATTGTGGAGTGGAGACAATACTTGTGGTTTAAAATGAAGTCTTCACCCACTGAAATCCATCTTGAGTTGCTTAAGCAGTCACATGTAGCAAAATTAATTTCTCTCAGCGGTCTTTCTAATTTTCTCTGTACCTGGCCTGCACGCAAGCAGGATGAGAATTTGGAAAGCATCAGTGTGTACGTAAATAGCCAAACTTTTTGGAAAATTGCATCCTATATTTTTTGCCTTGTTTCTATTGGCATTTCATGAAAGCAAGTCATAGTTGGTCTGATTTAAACAGTACTTACTGTAGCTTGTTAAAGACTCTTGGAATTTAAAAGTTTTAAATTAAAACGTTTCTTCAATGCAGCTATTTGTGCACCAACTTAAAAATCTACACTCAAAAATAAACACCTGACGTTAGCCATAAATCAGTCATTATTTGTTGTGCTCTGCATGTCTTTTAGCTAACCTGCTCATTGGAGGCATGCTAGGTTCACAAACTATTACATTAATGACCATGCTTGATTGAACACTGACAGTTAAAAATATCCGCAGTACTTGTCTACCTTAAGAGTTTAAAGAGGATTTTGATTGCTTGTATCTACTAACAAATATTTTGCTGAAAACATTGTTTACAGTTTCCATGTATAATGACAATCCTACTAGTGATAATAATAAATAGTCGAGGAAAAGAAGCTCAGAGAAAATAATTTTCTTTGATTTCCTGTTTAGGTTCAACAAAATCAGCAACACAAGATTGCCAAGGCAAGCAACTTCAGTGAAACCTCTTGGGTTTCTGTCTGGATATCATCTTGTATTGCTGTATAGTCTATACTAATACGTGACACTAACTGTCAGGGCGTGCCGATTTTTTGAGCTGACGGTGTGTTTATTGCCGTTTGTAGGTTTTGTTTCCTTAGTGCACGGAAGTCTCTGCTTTTCAAAAGGTACTCGTTCAGTTTAGTTTCGTTTATACTCGTTTTCTGTACTACTTTCGGAGTGTCATGAGTGGTCCGCGGTCCGCTATCTACGCTTGCTTGCGCCGTGGGCCACGCGGCTACTTTCGCAGTGAATGCTGCATTGATGTCGAGTCAATGGCAGCATTGGGTGTGAACCGTTTTCTTGCACCCATCCATTAACTTCGAGCAGGAGGCTGGACAGGCCGCAAGTACCCTTTTTCAATTTTCGGCATGACCCTGTCGGAAAACGAACTCCGCCTACCAGCTTTTTTGGCGCATGTTCAACCAAATGTACCACGTGGCCAGAAGGTACTAGCGATTCAAGTTTTGTGTCCTTGGGCGCATCTGCTGTTGCAAAAAGACAGTATTTTTCTAGGCTGTGGTTTGTAGCGGTTTGTAAGTGAAATGCATAGGCGGCGAGTGCGGGCGTGCGCCTCAATTCTGGCCGGGAGTGCGGCACTACCGCTTATTTTTTTATTTTTTGATTGAGTAGTTCTTTATTAACAAGTACTAAGACATTATTCTGAAATTTATTGAAACATTTTCGAAAAAATATGCAATAGAAGACCTAAAATCGCAGTTTTGACGTCATGGTTTTCGCACTCCTGTAAAAATTTCAAACTCGGCGCCTGTGGTGAAATGCTGTTGGATAATACCTGTCATGCGTAATAGAATTTGACGGCAGACTTCACCACGCTAATTTTGAAATGATTTGTGCTTGCTGAATCACTTTGTACGTTGTGTGCTACACGCGAAGCATTCACTCGTTTTTAAATCGAGTAGCTTTCAATACTTAGGACTACGATACCTACTGTACAATGGTGCGGAAATCCATATGTTTTCTTTTTTAATATGCTGCCTTGTCTCGCTAAAACGAAACAATTAACCCGAAAGTTTTTAAATTCACGAAAACGTTTGGCCCAGGCTGTTCTTCGTGAAATTTTAGGTGTGCAAGTCTTTGTAAATCTGGAGCTTTTATGCTTCGAAATATAGGTGTTAATGTGACTTTTGTTGATACTGCACAACGAAGTGTATAATTTGTGGTCTGAAACAACAACAACAATTTTATTTTTTTTACCTCAACGCAAGTATACTTAACAATACAGACACAGTAAGGCCGGGAGGCGGCGAAAAGACACTTCGGTCATCCCGTCTGCCACCACCCAAACGTGGCTGTGATAAAGTTTTGCGGTGGCCAAGTAGACTTTTGCTGAAACGCGACTTCTCGAAGTTAAAATTCAACTGCACAAGCCCCAACGAATAGTACTCGACGAAATTTGTTGGCGCATTCAGTAGCCATGTTTAAACATCGTGTTGGTTTGCAAATTTGCTCCTGACTTTGTAGCGTGCAAATATTCGCGATCAGTGTTTCTCGGCACTTTCCCGTGCTGTGATGGAAGCCAGTGGTTGGATTTCAAGTGCTTGTTTGGTGTGGCGGAGCGGTGACATTGCTTGTCGCTTCAGGATTCGTTTGAGAATTGTGCAGCGGTGGAGAAACGCATCGCGCACACGTTGGCGAACTTCTGTTGGTGCTATTTATTTATTTTTTGTTTTTCTCGTTCCGTTGTGCACAAATTTAGCGATCTTCACGGCATGTAATGCCAATCAAGAATGTAGTCCTGTGCATACACTGACGTCTGTTCTTTATGAAGTCCCGTGCAATTACTGGAGTAGTCCAGTTTCGTCATATTACCGTTCTTGTGCAAATGCTTGTGGAAATTCTTCACGATTTTTTTATTTCCTCCCATTCGACTGTGATACGCTTTGCACCCGTTCTTGTTATCATCACTGCAAGAAAATTACTTGATTTCGAAACAATGCCCCGTGGTATTTGCATATCGTTTTTCTTCTGTTCTGGCAAAGCTGTGGAATTTTCATCTGCTTTCACGTTCATGCTTTAACTGTAGTACTGTGTGATGTATCTCAAGTGTTCGGTCCCTTCTTTTTTGTTACGCGCCGTAACGGATTGTTCAACTTCTAAGTGCGTTTTGAGCTTCGCAGCGTTGAGTGGCCGGGTCCTTGTAGTGCTTTTTCATGCCATTAACGTCTTAAGCCAAGTGGGGATACCTCTTCGTCGTCGAAACCAAACGAAACGCAGGTGTTGAAGAATTAGTAGCATTGCTTAGTCGTTCAGTAGGAACGACGCACACGCTTGCCTCTTTGCCCAAACAGCTCGGCTGTTGCCGGAAACACTGTGTTACGCCGTGCGCAATCGTTCTGTTGCCAATTTCTGCAGTGCAGGTGCTACAAGATTTTCGCAATGCATTGTCTTTTTGCATACGTGTGACGTGGTGTTGACTGCATGACAACGTCATTTGAATATTACCCTTTGTAATTTGATGCAGAGGATTAAATCGCACACTCTGTTGCATTCTTTACAGTTGTGTTATGGCCATGTTGGTTTTGTTTTGTAAATGGAAAATGTGTTGCCTTACCGTGTTACGAAAGAGGAAGATGCTTTTCCGTAACAGTTTTAATAGGTTACCCTGATTTTAAGAAAACACACATTGTTTTGTCCTTCCAAAACTTGTTTCTTCGCCAAACGGACAACAGCAACGATGCTGTTTGGGACTGGGATTGCGTGCACCGACCATTTTAATTCAAACATTTGCAAGTGTGTCGCCCCTTATTCGTACTGGAGGCGGCAGGATGTTTGGCGTGACCAGGTGCTGGATCTTACTGGCTACCACTGGAAGTTGCGTTGCGTTGCCAGCTCGTGAAAACGCGTGTCACCCGATCGATGGGAATCTGTTTTGCACTTTTTTCCAAATTACTTCCATTGTGCCAGACAAGTATTAGATTTGACGCAGATTAAGTTTTCAGTTTGGTCCCGTTCTCGTAAAGCTTAGGGCCTTGAACGAAGAATTGAGTGCGAACGCTCCAGTGACTTCTGCGCTACTGGGGATATTATGCTTACACTCTGTCGTTGCCTGCGTGGATTTTGCCATGGAACGGGCATCGTTTAAGGATGACCGTTACATAAGTTACGCCTCAATAGGTAATTTTGATGGATTGTTTGCCCTTCGAGATTAGCTCCTCTCTTTTTTGTTTTTAGTTTATCTTGTGTCCCAGCCATCTTCAGCCTTTTTTAGATTTTGAATAGATCGCACCGGTGTTGCTGAATCGATAGTACACTTGTTTTTTTCTGATATCTTTATCGTATTTGAGTCTGTAATAAGAGCGGTCGGTGCCGTCCATATTTTGCAGTAAGTTGCTTGGAACATGCTGCAACAATTATTTACTTTGGAAACACATGGGTATGACTTGCCTTGGTCCCATCTTGGTGTGGAGCAAGCGGTGCCAGCAAATTTTTCGTAATTACATGAGACTAATTGTATGTTATTATTAAATTCTCAAAACACAATCCTACTTCATTTGAAGTTATTAAAATAACCATAGCATTTCCTCCCAAAATAAGCTGAAATATACTTAGGCTGAACAAGCTGAAATACCAAGATTTGTCACTCGCGTCCTCATTTTTATTTTCTGTAGCGTAACAATTTTAAATAGGCAATATCTAATAGACTTACAGACCATTAGCATTTAGATGATTCAAGAAATAGGCAAGCAAAAAAAGAAAAAACGTTATCCGTGACGATTACTAGGAGGAAGTCGAGACTAACACATTACTGAAGCAAATGGTTCTTGGAGATAAATAGGGAAATATATGATCTGAAAAACAAACAATTGTTTTGTTTCTTAAGGGATGAATTCAAATTTTCCTTACACGTCCTTATTTTTGGTTCTAGATCAATGATAGCCCAGTCTACTGTATAACCCGTTATTCCATCTCTACCTTAATGCTAAATTGGGACGTGCTTCATACACATGCGTTTAGCCTCTCATTAAACTCTAATATAAAGCTATAGAACAGGTTGGTTGATTAGTGTCTGTGATATGGACCATGGGTCCGCAATAAAATACTATTATTAGATGACCGCCATGGTCCTTCACCAAACCTATGTGGCACTTGTTGACAATGTTCAGTTATTTTGCCACTGTGTTTTCATTTGTTGTAATGTTCACTGAAAATGGGCTTCCTTTTGGCATGATGGCTCTGCATTGATTCTGCTTATGAGCTGAGTCATGTGAAACAAAAAATCAATCAGAAGTTACTCAAACCCTTGAGGTATTCGAGTCCTCTTATGGCTGCTGTCCCCCGTCCCTCCTGCGAAGAAAGGCCGGTATTGCAATGAATGAATTCAAGGTGAACAAGAAGTGAAAAATCGAAATGCTAATCGTAATTTCTAGAGATCGACCAATATGGCTTTTTTGAGGCCGACATTTCCAAAATTTTTAAATCTTGTTTTCTGCTTCATTACCAAAAATATGATGCATTCTGTGCCTTACCGTTTTTTTAAAAACTTTCAAAATCAGGATTTATGAGCTAAAATTTTTCAAATTGCTGCAATTTCAATATTTTGCTATGATTTTTAATTAATCACGATGCTTTTGTTTCGGCTGCGACGGCCGACGCGTGCTTCATGGTTCATCTTGTCTGGTTGTTTATGAAAACGCACCTGGTAGCGTTGCTGCAAGTTAGCAGTCTTGACTTAGTTCGTTGTGCTTTCTTGCGCAAGTTGGTTGGATGCGTGAGGAATATGACAACCTTGGGTAGCTACATTGAGGCAAATGGGACACTTGCCTCGGTAAACGTTTTGTAATGCTGCCACGAAACATTTTTGTAACGCTAAATCAAATCATATTCTGTGGCTGTTTTAAAAAGAGCAGCACTGCAGCTACATTGTGTTGCAATCACCGGAGATACTACCAGCCTAGACTAAATAAGGGCAGGATGCTAGGTTTCTACAAACTACGTTTAAGAACAAACCGAACCGGCGAAGTAATTAACGTATTCGACCATGACAACGTTTTGTCAACAGTGGCGGTGCTAAGGGGGGGACTGGATGGGCCATTCCCCCCAGTTTTTTCTTAATTTCCCCCTTAAGTTCGTTTGGTTGGCATATATAGTGGGCAACGTTCGGTCAGCAATATTTTGAACGATAATTTAGAAACCCTCCAGCCTGCATTCAAAATGTTCCAAATACATGATAAGCTATGTTGTTGTTTTTGACAGTCGGGAAACTAGAGTTGCTTTTGACGACACACCAGTACGTAGTTGCTCGGATCCCGCGTGAAATTTAGTCAGACCGCGGTCGTGGTGTTGAAAAATTCATTTCGAAAGTAAGACACAGACGCAGAAATGGGAAGATTGATCTTTCGTGGATTTCAGTGTGAGGTGGAACTGGATTATATTGCTTTCAGCAGATTGTTGCTTGTCCCAGTAGCAAAAGATTTGTTAAAGCATTAAGAATTGGTTTCAGTTAATTCATCCGCATTTATCATGGTTTCAGTATTGCGTTCTGCTATCTTCTGTACAGGCCCGTAAACAGCTTGGGGCACCAGGAGGGGCGTAGACTTTTCTGAGAGGGGCCCAAATTTTTTGAACTATGACAAATATTTTCAAACCATATCCAACACATTTTTCCAGGGGAGGGCGAACGATTTTGCGCTCCCCCTGGTTACGGGTTTGCTTGTGTATCTTACGTAAGTGTTGTTACATTCATAACGCGATTGTAGTTCAACGCTCATGTCATTTTGATTTGTGGCGAACCGGTCATTTAGCCTACTTCGGAAGCCGTAGAGCAATTTTTGCCTTTGGGAGTAAGAATGTTGGCAGCCGCAGGGTTGCCAGACACCTTTTGAGAAAAAAAGCCAAACCACGTCTAAAAAAAGCCAAACCAGGCAAAAAATCTAAATTGTTAAATAACACAGTTTTTAAGGAAAATGTAGGTACCCGGTATGGACCTGTTAAGGGCCCGATTTCTCTGATTCTAGGGGCCTGATGACAATTTTCTGATTCTAGGGACCCGATTTTCAATTCTAAGGACCCGAATCGGGTCTCTAAAACGCCTTCAAAAAACTAAATAACATGAGCAAGACCAGCCTTAGCAAATGCGGGGCACAATGCAAACTCTAGGCGCGGGGCCCCTCCGAACAGTAGCATTATGACGTCATTGTGCTCAGTCAACCGTGGCGTTATGATGTCATTGTGCTCAGTCAACCGAAAAAATGATCAACCTTCCCAAACACCATGGCGCGGGGCCCAATGCAGCTGCATCGGCTCAAGGCCGGCCCTGAACATAAAATTTAAAATTCCTTATCCGTTGTAGGACATTTTAGAAGAATGAAATTGTAGCATTCTTCATCTTCCACATTTTCCAGTGTTTCCACTCGAACCTTTGGCATTATGGGTTGCGAGATATGCGACAACTTTATTCTTCTAATATGGATGATGTTAGAAATGTTTTGGATGATGTTACAAATGTTTCCATAAATTGGAAAATTTGGGTGAATTCCAACAGACTAAATCAACTCTGGGCCAAATGCAGTAGCTCCATTCAAATTCGGGCCAAGTGTAACATCCTCATTCAATTTTGGGTAACTTCAAACAGCTTCATTTCAATTTGGCTAATATACAACCACTTCATTTAAATTTGCATGCAGTTAGAAAATTTGGGCAAAATCCAACAGCCTCAATCATATTTGGGTAATTAAAGTAGCTTCATTCAAACTTGGGTATAATTAGAACCATCTGGGCAAATTGGACGAGTTCCAATCACAATTTCATACGAGGTATATTATGAATATTTGGGCAAATACAATAGCCAAATCAATTTTGGGCTAATTGAAACAGTCTCATTCAAATTTGGGTAAAGTTAGAAACAATGCGGATTATTCAAATTTGGGTAAAGTTAGAAACAATTTAGGATTAGCAACATGTAGTAGTAACTCTTCATTCCAACTAACCCTTATTTTTTTAAACTTCAAATTGTTGATGCTGTTGTGTAAAGTGTCCAACTAAAATGTAGCTGGAGTTGCAAAATGTTTTGTGGTAGTAACGTGGTATAGCTGTGATAGAATGATACTGTTAAGTTTTCATGTTTCAAACTTGCTTGATGTTGCGAGATTTGCAAGAGTGAATCTGTTACCGCGAAGTATTCATGAACAGAATTAAGTACGTAACTGCAGCGGTAATATGTTGTGTGGTAGTAATGTAACTGTGATTTCATACTGTTTAGGTTTTCATATTTTCCGTTTGCTTCATGGAATGAATTTCATACGTTGCATCCTGCCAAATTTTAATGTTTCAATTTAATGCTGTGAAGTGACGTTTTCATGAACAGTAGCAACTGTACTATTTTTTGCAATGCATAATTCACTAATGCTAACTTTAGAAGCTGTTAACGTTTAAGTATGTTGTAGCATTTTAAGCACAACACATTGCAGTGACGATTGCCTAGTAAGTGTGGAAGGCTAAGCTATATGGTATGCATTAAACTGCGCCGCTTCCATCTCCTTACTTGAGACTTGACCTATTTGCAGCAGTGTAATACTTTAGATCGTAACCTGATATTTTACTCCTTTTCCAGATTGATTGCGATTGTGGCTAACACAAATGCACAGATCTGTGCTAAAGAAGAACAGATCTTAGCTATTAGGATGATCGTGTTGAAAGAATAAGCGTATAACATACATAAAACTTGAAAATGAAAATACTGAACAGCACCTCCCACACGTGGTGGCATTAACAGCAATTTTGCGGGGATATAATCTAATTAGCTAACATTTTTCAACCAATAAATATTACAATTGTTCACACTGTCTGGCTGCCGGGTTAATTCAAGCGGTTCGTAAAAAGCAGATGATTCGAACGTGGCTTTACGGATGAATATCTCCGCTCCTGTTCGCTCTAGCGACTCGGCGAATATCTCAAAAAACGTGGCCAGTCTAGTAGATTAGACTTGAAAAAAAATTTTTTGCTTGCGGGGTGCAGGTTGTCTGTGAGTGACGTCATAAGTGGAGGACTTTTAGGCCACCTTGGCCCACTTTGCCTGGCCCTGGAGGCCAACCGTTAGGTGGTAGTATTTCGCTGAAGTTTTTACTGGAAACTA
>Ga0210059_1005132_pt1 | contig 21064 bp, 16 predicted proteins | sample Ectturendosymbi2_FD_188042 | JGI IMG/M metagenome (GOLD analysis project Ga0210059, IMG submission 188042) | Ecteinascidia turbinata endosymbiont from Florida, USA - Sample 2 (SPAdes) (version 2) | ecosystem: Host-associated > Tunicates > Ascidians > Unclassified | place: Key West, Florida...
GCACTAACAAACATTGAGCCACGGCTGGACTTGCTTTGTAGCAGAATGCAGTCGCACCCATCACACTGAATAAATGTGTTTGCTTTTTTGTTTTACTTCGAGTAGTAGGCTACCAACCAGTAAAGTAGTAAGCTTCGAGCACCGATGGTGTGTTTTTACTGTCGTTTTTCTTCGAAATAAACTTCTTCAATAAATATCACAAATGAAGGGTCGCGGAAAATTTTAGGAGATTAAAAGGGGTCTCGAGTGAAAAAGTTTGGGAAGCCCTGCTCTACAGCACTACTGAAGAGTAGGATACTAATTCCTAAACTAGTCAAGGCCAGGTAAAGTATGAATGCGCTATGGCATGTTATGCCCTCAAAAGAACAAAACTGCCATGTCCAAGCACTCAGTCACAAAGTGAAATGCGATTGTAGTGTGTGTTTTATGCTTGATGCGATTGTAGTGTGTGTTTTATGCTTGATGCGATTGTAGTGTGTGTTTTATGCTTGATGCGATTATAGTGTGTGTTTTATGCTTGATTCAAACTTGCACATATCTCTATTCAAGTATGTACTTTCCACGATGGGTGTGAGCAAGGAATCGATCAGCAAATTTTTAATAGGAAATCGATTTCACGTAAAATTACGCATCCTCAGTCCTTATTCAAATAGAATTGGACTGAGGATGCGTAATTTTACGTGAAATCGATTTCCTACCACTGAATATCACCAGTCTGCTCAACCCATGGACTCTGGTATTATGATGAACTGAAAGTTCCATTACAGGTGCAGTTCAGCTTTGCAATGTCTCGAAGCTACCAAGAATGATGCACCTCCTTTTACCTGGTATTTGCTGGACTCGGTCATTGCTCTGAATTCAGCTTGGAGGTGAATGAAAGTCCACACAATTATTAATTGCTTCAAAAAAGTGGGCTTCACTGTTGACAAAATAAGTGTTTTGTCACAGAATCAACCTGAAGAGGCTGTAGCTAGCACTGAGAATCTCGAGCCCATAGAAGAGATTGCACTCAACAACATCTGGGATCGGCTAAGGCAAATCTACAGTGATTCTGTGCTAAGTGATATGATCGACTATATAGATGTCAAGAAAGAGACTGAAATGTCACCTCATCTCAATGAGGAGCAAATCATCCGGGTCATAATGGAACCAGTGGTTGAGGGAGAAATAGGCAGTGACAAGAAAGAAGTGAAATTTGAGCTACAGCTGAAGGACCCATCCCAAAGTTAAGTGATGCTTACGCAGCTATGAGAACACTGCAGTGGTATGTACTTGGCTGTTCATGCCCTAGCATAGAGGACATTACATTTCAAAAAAGGGACTGTTTAGTGTTTATGGACCAGTCACAGAAATCACTGTCACTACAAAATCCTAGATTTCTTCACAGCCAAGTAATCTAAAATTATAAACTTAAGATTTGTTCATAACTGCCTGAATTGGCAGTCACTAGTCTGTTGTACTATTGTAAATACATGCTTCTGTGACAGTCTGCTATTGGGTCATAAATGTGTTCAATTTAGGTGATTTTAACTGATATTGCAGTGCTTAGATGACATCAGGCTAGAAACAGTCATCGTCAGATAACCTTGATCTTTGCCTAAAGCAGGTAACATTGTTGATCAAATCGAATCAGGATTAATGAAGGTTTGCTGCAAGTCACTATCTTCATGGGGGCCGCACATTGAATGACTTACATTCATTTTAGCAAACCACAGTTAACTTTACAGCTGCTAAAAGCATTCAAATACTGAAGTGATATGACTGTATAGTTTTTTTATCATTCCAAGTTTAGTGTGAATGGAACAAGGTATAGTTAAAATCAGTTTAGTGGAGAGGAACACAGTTTAGTGTGGAGGGAGGAACACAAAAGTTTAGTGGTGAGGAGCACAAAAGTTTAGTGGAGAGGAACACAAAAGTTTAGTGGAGAGGAACACAGTTTAGTGGAGAGGAATACTTAGTTTAGTGGAGAGGAACACAAAAGTAGAAATTAAAAAATTAGAAGTCAGTTTTGCACCAAGGTGTCAGTTGACACGTGGAAATCTACCAGTGCGTAGTGCATAGTAAACAAGCACTAAAGACCATTGCATTGAGAATGTCGAATTTAAGATTATCAAACTTAAGACAGGTTGTCCTTGTATTGTACATACCCAATAATGAAAAGCTTATTGGGCCGCACAAAACCTTTGACTTGGCCGCAGGTTGGACATAGCTGGTTTAAACAAATGGAAACAAAAAGGTGGCGTCTATAAAGTCAGGAAAAAACAAATGACAAAAAAGGTGGCGTGTATAAAAAAACAACAAATTAAGTCTGATGTTTGATACCCTTTCTGAAGAGAACCAATAGCATTGTTTGAAAGCGACTCTTTTTGATGTTCTCTAAAATAAATATATTTGTAAACAAATTATTCATAAAGGCTTATGTCTTCATGGACCAATCAATCACAAAATACCATTTTCCTTGTTTTACCCTAATTAGGAAGTAGTTTGCTGATTTATTGCCATCATGAATCATATATTGTCCGGTTCAAGCAGCACAATGAGGCACTGCTTAGATATGAGCTGCGTTCATGTGAATCTAAATAGAGTATGCAAATTCAAAAAAAAGTTTGTTCATTTTAGCATGAAAAACTAATTTCAGCAACAGTTACGGTTTGTCTAATTTTTTTACTCTTTCATGGTTTTACTGCTGAAATTTACTATTTACCAATGGCTGTTTCATGTCAGAGTACATGTTTATTTCAAAAGAAAGTCAATGCTATTTTTTGTTGTGGAGTGTTGCACATTAACAAATTTGCAATGTCTAAATTAAATATATAGCGTAGATTAGAATTGCAAAATGTTCTTATCAACAAAGCTGACACAGATGTTGTTGATATCCTAGAAAATCAGTGTCTAAAAATCTGTCAGTCTTGTTGGTGTTAAGTAGCAAGTTACTTTCTTTGATTTCAGGGTTGCCTACCATTTGATGATGGTAGATATGATTACATGGTAGTAAATTAGGAATTTTAGTTCATTTGATCATTGGCTTTTACACCTGCTCTTGGCATTTACATGAATACATTTTGTGTGGATATGAGTTTGCCTCTGTGGTTGCTAATTGGCTTACTCCAACTCGCAGGTAATGTTTAGATGTTTATCATTGATAGCTTAACATATTGTTTTCAAGACTGTATGAATACATTAACAAGTTAGCCATCTTCTCCCTTAGCAAGCATGACTTTCAATGTACAACTACAGTCTGTTGAAGCATTGATTGAAATGCAGGAGTATTAAAGTATGGAGAAAAATAATGGCATTTTTCTAACTGGAAAAGTCTGGAAAAAACTTTTCGTGTTAACTATTATAGTGCCTGAATTCGACCTGGGTATGTCATTTGGAAAAGTTAAGTCTGGAAAAAGTCTTGAAAAAATCTGCAAATTTATATTCAAAATTACATAGGAACTAGGTTTTTTTCAGTCATTAGACCAAAACATTTTTGAAATGATTGAAATAACACTGTTATGACAAGTTTTTATACAACTGTGAGACAAATGACTGAAATATTTCAGTGACTAAAATGTCTCAGCAAAAAATATGACCGAAATGTCTCAGCGAAAGAAAACCAGTGTAGGAACCCTGTAAAATTCACTTGAATTTTATACCCCTGGTTTACAAGATCTCTGTTTGAAAAGTTTAGTTCCTAATGGAATGTATGAATTTTGAATAGATAATGTTTGATGAAATGCCAAACAAGTTTTGCTGTTGTGCTGTAAAACAGAAAAAGAATTGATGATTAAAAAGTAAACATATTCATATGCCAAATAACACTTCAGCAGGTGTAGTGCAGTGCCGAAGGCTAGATCAATGAACTTCATTAAAAACTATAGGAGCTATGGAACAAGTTTTACACTATGACAGTGAATTTACACATAAATTCATAATGTTTGCGTTTTTATCCAGATGACACTGATGTTGAAAACTGTTTTTTTTTGCTGAGACATTTCGGTCATTTTTTTTTGCTGAAACATTTTGATCACACACAGTCCTATCAAAACCCACCATATAAGTGTTCAATAACCTTTATTTTCACACATTCTGACTGAAATGAATTAAATTTTTTTTGGTCGTTTCAAAAACATTTCAGTCTATGACCAAAAAGTTACTGAAAGAAAACAGGGTTGAAAATATATTTTTTTTAATTATGATTTTGCCTGAACTTGCAATGTACCTTTATGTAGCACTATTACTACATAGTTTATATTTTCTTATGCCATTTTTTGTTTGTTTGACTTCGTTGAGTTTCAAAGCTGTATTGCCAAAATGTTGTGTTCTGTTGAATGTGCATTTTTTTGTGTTAATCTGACAATCGTGTATAATGTTTTTTATGTACTTAGATGGAGCTGAAAACGCCACTACAGGTGAATATTTTTGTAAGTATATACCACAGCATTGCTTAATTTTTTTGTGGAAATGTACATTTGTGGAAAAACATATTGAATTCTTCATTAAATAAAATCTGTTTGACTGGTCAAATAAAAACAGTTGTTCATAATCTTTTAGTTCAATTATTGGATAGGTTGTTTTGTTGTTGTCTGTAAAGCATAGAAGAAATTCTAAATTTTCACCATATTTATAAAAGTAACAGAATCAACTGCAGTACCAGACATATGTTCGAGCAAACCCAGCAAATGCAAAAATAAAATATGCGTGGTTGATGACGACTTCTTCGCTGGTTTTAGATGCTGTCGCAAAAAGAAATGTGCAGAAGGTAAAGGTCCTTTTTCTGTGGTATTGTTCATTTGAATGTTGATGCTACATGTTTGTTTTGATGCTCTCTGTAAGTCATTGTTTTTTTGAAATACTAAAAGCATGACATCTTATGATTGAAACATTTACTTTTAATTCACTAGCTTCTGTCTGCATTGCACAAATCCTGACACACAATAGTATGGACAAATTATTTGCTCCAACCAGACCTTGCATATGACGTTCATTGTTTTACAGTTTTTTTTACATATCACTGGCAAAAACAATAACAACCCAATGCGCAATAAAATTACCGTGTAGCTGATCTTTTAAAAAGAAAGTAGAAAGTTTCATTGTAGTTAGTTTGTACTCCCTCAGGGGTGCCACAAGTGCTCTGCAAGTACCTATCTTCACTTTGTGCCGGGGGCCATTCAGTTGGTCCATGTTGCGTTGATGTTATGTCAATGGCAGCACCATGCATAAAGCTTTTCTGTGCAACCACCCGGTAACTAAGTACATGATTGGCAGGTTGCAACTGACGTTTTTTAGTCTTTGCTTAAAAAATATGTTCAGTTCTTACTTTTATGACAAATTATTCTTTTGCTCTGGTATGACAATTTCCAAGTTTAAAATAGATAAACAAAAAACAGTCATATGATATGTAGTTCTTGCAACCTCTCCGGTGGTGTTGCATTGATTGTGTGATTCACCATGAACGGGATGTACGTGAAGAACAACATCAAACATGTATGTGGCATGAACAAGCAATAATAGAATGATCATGGCATGTGAACTCTATTGTTGCTTGCTGCCACAGTGCGAAGCTTTGCGCATATGCCGCTCAGGATTTCTGATCGCAACATAGTCAGCACTGGTGCAAGTGTTAATTGCCACCTACTATTTTCTACTTGCTATTAACTGAATGCCTTGCAGTTCAGGGCTAAACAAACAAAATATGGTAAACTTAGCAGTTGAATATAAAATCTGCCATTCAGTTTCAATCTTAAAACATCCTAAGTAAGCATTTCAAAAGCTTTCTTTAAATTTTAAATACATCACAATGTTTAAACTGTTAGTCAGGCCTAGTGTCTTAAAGTGTTCTCAACCTTTTCAACTTCTTGTGTACACTTTGTTGCTGACAGTTTTCTTCTTCTTTTGAGTGAGTTCTTCATAACCACTGCTAGGATGAACTAGATCTCGGGGCAGGTGTTGAGCAGCCATGTGATTGTCTCATTGTCCAGAACCGTCACGCTGTGCAGTTCATGAGGTTGATGGATTGGACATTGGAGGACAGCATGGTCAATGGTTTGTTCTTCTGCGCCACACTCACAGGCTGCAGAGGAGGCCATTCTCCATCTGTGAAGCAGGAGCAGAAATGTCCAACACTGGTTCAGAGGCAGTTAAGCTGGACCCATGCTGTTCTTGGGAGGGTCATTCCGAGGGAGTGGGTGCCGGTGTCAGGGATGAAATGCGAAGTCTTGTAGGGTTGTCCGCCCGTTCCGTATTCCACTACAGGCCCATCATAAAATATTGCAGCAAAATAATGATGAAATATTGAAATATATCTTTGAAAAAGAAATATAACAATGACAACATTTTACTGTTAATGGGAAATTTGGGCTTGTTCAGGCTTAAATTGCTACTCAGTGATACTCAACATATGTTGGTGATGTTCAGCAATATTTGGCCTGCTTTTCTGCCCAGCTTTGCAGCCCACCAGTTCTAGCACAGTCTTAAAAATGACACCAGTGGTGTCTACAAAGACGCAATGTAATCATCAGGTTGTTGGTGCAGTTCAGTTTCGTTTTGTTCACTTCTTGTATCCTTTTCAGAGTATCATGAATGGTCTGCTGGACCACCCAACTCTGCTTACGCTGTAGGCCGCGTGACTGTTTTCACAGTGAATGCTGCAGTGGTGGCGAGTCAATGGCAGCTCCACCCACTGTATGTACCATATCCTTGCACTTACTCATCAATGCCAAGCCTGAGCCTGGACAGGCCGCAAGTCCTGTTTTTCAAACTCTTGGTATGACCCAGCCAGGAATCACACCTAGCCTACCATTTTTGTTGCACATGCTCAACCTACTGCACCACTTGGTCAGTTATTGGTTCAAACCTTAAATCGTTCTAGTGTTGTCAAAAACCTTTTCGAGGAAGTTGCATTTGTGTGTACAAAACGGTACTTGGCAGAATGATTTTTTAATGCTTGGCCACAGAATTAACATATCAATGTGGTTGGACAATTCAGTCTCTTTTTTGCCAGACAGCAAACTTTGCATCACTATTGTAATAAGATTTTTGATCGCTCTGATTTAAAAGAATTGCAGGTTTGAGAAATGTCCTCTGGTTTGCAATGTATATTTAAATTGGGCGAAATTAGTTAACTTGCAGTTAAATCACTTTGTATATGTTGCAGAAGATTAACACAGGAGAGAGAAAATATTTCACCAAATGACATTTCCTGAAAATAAGTTTTATTTATTTTGAAATTATTTTGTGAAATTTGTAAACGTTATGAAGAAATATGTCAATAATTTCATTTAATAACATTGGGTAAAATTTTGATAAACTGCAGTTGCAGAGTTTTATGTAAATTATGATTCACAGCTCAGTGTTGTATTCATATAAAACCTGCTGAATTTGTGCAGTGCTGAAGCAGCTGCTCTTGTGCTATGCATTCTGGTCGTCTTCACCGAGGAAATGTCTTAAAGAATAAATATACATACATTTTGTTTCCCAACTAGTTTCATACTCTGAGACAATGGTTCCTAAATTCATGATTTCCCATACCTCAAAATGGCATATCCTTTTCTCATTTCAGTCTATGAATTTTGAAATGCATTTTCTGCAAGCCCTTCATCTGTAGTTACCACTCTACGTGCAGTGATAGCACTTCCATTGAGCAACATTACTTACATTCATTGCCTGGTAAAATCATCATTGGACATAGAATAACATTCTGTTTACCACCACAGACATTCTTTCCGTTCAAGGAAGTGTGTATCAATGTGGTTTGTGTTTGAGGAATATTTGTTTGGTGCACTGGCGGTGGTTGCGGTGGTAAAAACGTTTTCAAATGATTTTCTTAGATGCATTCCGTACTTGTGCCATGGGAAGTTCTAACCTCCAAAAATGCAGTTGCCCAGAGTGTTGGAAGAAGTAATTTTATAATGAAAATGCTGTTAGCAGCATCAGTTTTTTTTAAGTTTGACTTTGGTGACCGTTAAGACTATTTGAGAAACTGCAACTATTTCATCTGATGTATGTTACTGGCAGTTATGGACAGAACCGTCGCCAGGGCCTTCAATGGGGTTGCTTACGTTTGTGCAGTGGGGTTCTTAAATTTTACATTAAATTTACAACACAGCATTTGCAAACTGTGACTCACATTGCAACTTGCAGGCAAATTAATGATAAAAATATGAAATATTTTCCCACTATACAGCTAAAATTTTTGAACGAACTTAACAAAAAAAATAGGGTCTTAATCATTGTCATTTAATTGCTGGTGATAAGTTAGCGATCTCGAAATGAAATGTAAATGTTAACAAAAATGGCAAGAAACCAGAAGCAAGCCTACCGTTCGATTATGAAAACACTGAATGAGCAAATCTGGAGCCGTTCAAAGCAGTGCATCGTGATAAACGTGTTCTTTCATAGCGCAAATAGAACTAAGTTTTGGTAAAATGCATGCGCATCGGACTTTTTACTGGCCGAAATATGCATGCACAAACCTTTCCGATGTCTAGAGCTGTTAATCTCCTGATGATGCACGGTAGATGTTCAGATTAATACCATCATACAGGCTATAAATGTTAACACGTACAGACTAAAGCCTACGTGGACGGAACAAGGTTAACATCCGCAATCCATCTGTCGGGGCAAGCTCGGCAGCAATTGCTAAATAAACTATTCAAACTACACTATTAGCTCCATTTAACTGTCTGAACAGCAGGGTGCGCAAATGTGTAACTTGGTCGTAAGCAATAAAGTTATCTTGCATACGAGAAGACTATCTGGGCTAGCCATAATAGATTTTTTAACAACAATGACTAGAAAAAACACGTTGATCAGTTGGAAATAAGAGTTGCGAGTTGCGGATATATGCAACTAGGCATATGGGCCAACTTCACGTTCAACACTCCAAGCAATGGATGTTGGCGCTTTGCGCCCAACAAATATTTTTATTACCTCACAAAAGTATCAAATATGATCAGGCGATGTGATTCTAGGTAGGCGGAAAGTATTGCTCTTTCCACAAATTGCCGGACAAAACAGAATACGGATTGATAAAAACTCCACTGATTTGGAGGGTTTCATATTTCAACGTGGGGTACCCAACAAAAGCCCACACGGGGCGACGGCACTGGTGATGCTGTATTTTGAGTGAAAACGCCTTGAAAAAAAACACTGCGTAGCATGAAAGCATTTTCACAGAAAACTTACAATGCTGCATTTGTGATCAAGACCTTCATGAAGTGATATGTGTCTTGTGAATGGCAGGCGAAGGACGGTACTGCCCCGACCCTGGCAACATCGCAAATGCGTCGCGTGTCCCGGATGTCCGGAGAAGAAGATACGCATTCAAGCCGGGCGAGTCGGTCGTCTACCACTGTAAAGATAACTTGATTTTTGCGGCTGGGAGCCAAAATAGAGTGGAGTGTCAACGGAATGGCAGCTGGTCGAAGCCGAGGCCGCGCTGCAGGGAGTACCGCTTCGATGGTAAACCTGTCGGCCAAGGTGAGGTTCAATGCTTTGCTTACACCACCAGTGCCGGTATATATTTGCGAACAGCTCAAAAAAAGCTTTGCAACGACTTTCAAAAAATCTTTTCCTAAGAGGTTTACGAAAAGCAGACTTGCAGATCTTCACAGTGCAGTGTGACAAATCAGCATAACTGCTTTATATAACCGTGTATGTGTGTGGTAAAGTGCGTTAAACGCGCTGGATCAGATATCCAGGTTCGACATCACGCAGCGGTAGACCTGTGATCGTGACGTCAGTGCTACGCTCCACTGCGTGCCATTGGTGTGTCGCTAAGGAGGCACTTGATTCGCTTTGCGTTGCCATGCCGACCTCCTGTCGTGGCAGGATAGAACTGTCGACTTAGTATTCCGATGTTGTGGTTAAGTGCAGACCACGTGCTCGATACGAAAATGTTGCAAACTGCGCATCGCCAGGCGAGCGCACGCCGCACCAACGGTACCTCCCATTGCTGTGCATAACTTCTCAAGGTACCTACTGCTTGAATTCCAAGTATTGCGTCAAACGCCTTTTTCAAATCGTTTCCTGCCCTTTGCGCGCGCGAGACCGGTCGAAGGATTTACTGGGGTTCACCGAAGTCCATGGTGACTTACCAGCTGCAGAACTGCAGCACAAATTTTGAATGTAAACAAAGCAGGAATTCCGAAAGTGCATGGCCTGGATGTTGTGAATATGCGTTGATTTGAGGAACAGGAAATAAAGTTTCCGCTGGGTCGAAATTTTATTTGTGTGACCGAAGAAAACCCAAAAAAGACAAGAAAAACTTCATATGATGCAAAGCAGTACGGTTCTGACAAGCGGCTCCATCAATCCCAGGCACCCAACCAGTCGCTACAAACGATGAAGAATCGCTGTATTTTTCGCTCAACCGCCGCTCTCCATCTGTATAGGCGGTCGACCTCATCTGTGCCGACGCAAGAGTTCATGATTGAACGTGGTGGTTGTCACAGGTTTATTAAGCTGCCACTTACTGCGCGTGGCTGCAACGCAGTGGCGTGCAGAGGTCTGACGATGCTCGGGGCGAAAACTTGATTGTATGCCCCCCACCAAATTCTAGTATTGGTGAATGTAAGAAATACTGGCGCAGCGAATCTACCTTCCCAGACCTTTGCCACGCGCAAAAAGATTGCGCCACAAAAACTTCACTTCAAGTGCAAATTAAGAAGAGAAAAAAGCTGTACAAGTCTCGCGCCATGTTACGCAACAATAACAACGGACTTGAACTTGTAAAACGTACGTGCAAGGTCACAGAGTTTTACAATAGCGCTTTTGGCGAGAAAAAAAGTGAAGTACATTTCAGAAAGAACGCTGACGCTCTGCTCAAAAAAATTAATACGTTTTGAATGTATCGTACTTGACGCCAAAAGTATTTTAATCCAGTAGAACTCGTCTAATTCGTCATCGTTTAATACGTCAATTCGCTTAATTCGTCACTTTTTCGTCGGTCCCGGCAGAATCCCTATCTTTTGTGTACATTTCTGTACGTCTAATTCGCCATCGTCTAATTCGTCACTTTGCTTAATTCGTCACCTCTTTCTATCCCTGAGAAGCGTTTTGTTCGTCTAATTCGTCATTTGCAGTTTCGCTTTAGATGTCTAAGCAGCTAGTACGTGTGGGAATTCAAACAAATCATGGATCTTTATCTGAGGATTGTTGCACCTCGCAATTTGTTTAACGAATTTATACACGAGGTTCGAAGCGCGACCCGACTCCCCATTGAGAGAACGTGGAAAAGTTTATTAAAGATTTGAAAGGTGCTTGATTGAATGGAGGAGTCAAGATAGAGCAGAGGAATTAATTGTTGCATTCAACCATAACGTCATAAACTCGTATTTTACTGCAAATAAGAGCACTGTATGTATACAAGTTGCTATGATAAAGTATACAAACGTCTATGACAGAGTTTTCACCTGTTTGCGTAATTCGTCACTTTTTTCTAATCCCCTTGAGGTGATGAATTAGGCAAATTCTACTGTGACTCCGAATGATGTTCATTCTGAAAAATGAATGTAATATTTTGATCTTTTCTACAACAATCGAAAGCGAAGAATCTATCGCCAAATCGTCACGCATGATGCAGTCGTGTGATACAATTCGCATTGCCTGAAACCAAGTGTACGAGACAGCATCGAAACATAAAGCGTTCCTCACTCGTACAACCAGCGTTGAACAAGCAAGTTTTAAGAGGCCTCGGTTTATGTTCACTGTACTGTTCGCTTTGTTTTCGTTATGGCGTTTTTAGTGCAATGATAATGAATTTACAAATGATGAAAACAATGCATTTAATACTTTTCAGTAATATATCGCTGCCATACCCGCGCTTCCTTGCAAAACTTTCAAGTCTCCCTGTTTAAGAACCCAGGCTCTAGAGCAGTGGCTCTTAAACTTTACAAACACACCGAACCCTTACGTAATTTTCCAAGCTTTTTTCGAACCCCATTTTTCCCAATATAACAGAAAGTAAAGATGAGTTACCGGCACATGTTTCAGGTGACCTTTGACTTTCCTCAAACTCTTGAAAGGGCTCCGTCGAACCCTGGGGGTTCGATCGAACCCAGTTTAAGAACCACTGCTCTGGAGAGCATCGAGAGATATTTTGAAGACTGCAAGGCTGCCGATAAATAATAGACTAGCAGGAATTGGCCAGCGTACAAAGGGGGAAGAGAGATAGGATGTAAGGCCTTGAGATAACGGTGGCAGTGCTTCATCTCTCTCTCAGGTTACTTAACTTAGATTTGCATGCCCCCTCAGGTATGTTCCCATAAGATCCATGCAGTATGTGTTAGTAGACTTACAATACGAAGAAGCATCTGGCTACAACATTTTAATAAAATGCAATTTTTGCAATTTCACTCTTTGGATGTCCGGGACCGTCGCCAAATATGCTGAATAGTATGTTGCGATTAGCTTGTGCTAGTTGTGACGTTATGATCATGAACTTATCAACTTATGACCGTTATGTGACATCAACAAACAGCAAATAGCCCGTGCTTGTCGCTAGCTGGGTGATCGGCAACTTTGCTTTGTTACACAGAGCCTGAGTTTAAAACCTCACCGACGAAAGTACTTCCCACTTCGCCCCCTGAAGTGGAAGCACCGGTTGCCCTGATTGTATGCGGCTTATCGCTGGTCTTTCTCCTCATCGGGGTCTTCACTTTCTTCGTAGTGAGGTAGGTTGATTGTTTCGCATTGCCCCTGCCCGGGTTCACAAAACCAGGCTCTAATTCGTCTTTGTTTGTTACTGACGTTCCAGGAAGTGGAAACAAGACGGGGACCTGCTGATCAGCAATGGGAGTGTGATGAACAGCCGCGAATCGTGCCTCACCGTTTCTTGTGAGAAAACATGTGTTAAGATCCTTGTGGTAGAGTTCATGCTCAACTTTGCAGTTTGTATGTATAGCTGGATGTACGAGGCTTGCTTTGCGCTGAAACTTCTCAACTGTTAGGGCAAAAATGTTCACTGAAGCGTGGTATCAACAGGTTTACTGAAACCTGGTCCCAAGCTTTCAAAATTTTGCCCAAATTTTTGACAAATGAAAACTATCGGGGGTGCGTTGGAACTCCCTTCACCCCCAGCTTATACACCACTGTTGCATACCGGCCGATGGATGCATACAGTTAGTCTAAAATTTTGTATTTGGGAAGTGTTCAATCAACGCCCGATTGTTTTCCCCCCCAGATGACCTGATGTCCACCGCCGTTCCAGCGGAGGACTTCGCCAACTACGTCGCTGTGCGTCACCAAGGCAACGACCAGCGTTTCATTGAGGAGTTCGAGGTATTGCTTTCCTCCGCCGCGCGCATACCGTGCTCTGCGTCGAGCGCCAGCATTACAGTATATTGAACCGCTTGTTCATCCATAACAGGCTATTCAGAACGACGACCTGATTGGACGGCAATCAAGCGAGGCGTCGGCGCTGCCGGAGAACAGGGACAAAAACAGATACACCAATATTGTCGCATGTAGGTTGCCTGTTGGTCGCCGATGTTCTTATGCACCGTTGTTCGGACGTTTATCTTCATAGACCTTGTTTTTCTCAGTTTCATCAGCGCTTTTGTTACGTGCACAATGCTTTTATCTCACGACGGTCCACAGCTTACGTCATAATGTGATACTTCACTGTGAACTTAATTGAAACATTTCTTTCGTCAACAACTAGTACCGTGAGTCTAGCGTACGAGAAATATTTGGAATAAAACTTTGTTTTTGTAAACTTTAATTAAAACACTTGAAATGTTTCAACGACGCCGCAAAAAAAGGTATAGAGCTTCGGTAAAGTGTCAGTTAAAGCAGTTTACTATTCGAGCAGTCAGTCGAACATGTTGTTGCGAAATTCTTCCACATTCGTGTATAGAACCAGAATCGACGTTGCGCCCGAGGTAGGGGTTATTAAATGAAACCACGCGTGGCCGATTGCTTTGAAGTAATGAGCAGATGTGTGGACAGAGAATTTAGCGGCAACGCTGTCGCCATGGAAGTGTCCCTGCGATAGGAGGCCGTGTGAGGGAGGGTGACATCCCTCGGGCGGAAGAACAAGCTGATAAAGACGTGGTTAAGTTGTGTTTGCGAACATTGCATTGCGATGGGCGTGGTCCAGCCACACCCTCAACCTTTTCACCCGTCGTGCAATTCTACCAGACGATCACAGTCGGGTCCACTTGCGCCAGAACAAGTCCAACAGGCACAACCTGCACCGAGGGTCGGATTACATCAACGCGAACTACGTTTCAAGCTACAACAAACCAAAGGCTTACATTGCTTGCCAGGTTTGTGGGAGTTGCAGCCTTGTGCTTTTTGTGCGGCGCGTACGTCATCGATTACGTCATCTCCTGTTGCAGGGCCCGATGCCTTCGACATTCAACGATTTCTGGAAAATGATTTGGGAGAATAACACCACAGTCATCGTCATGATCACCAACTTAATAGAAAAAGGCAGAGTAAGTTGGATAGAATGTGGGATGACGTTCTAGAAACGTATTTTAATGCGTCGTGGCATAGTAGACGGCGTAGGTGTCCTGAACAGGCTTTGGCAGTAAGCAACATTCTTCAATAAAATATTTCCCTTTTGATGCTTGACGCTGTGTGCATTGAATAGCACGTCATTTCAACAGTCTCGGTTTTTTTGCAGTAAATTTCCCGATAGAAAGGATTGAAAAATGTCTGTGATGAATCCAACTTTAACTGGGACTAAACGGAACTACTGTATTGAGCAATTCACAACTGTTTAAACTCAAAAAGCGACCAGTGAGAAGTAAAGATTAAATGCACTGGTTGGAAATGCGCAGTAGTACGGTTGTGGAAATTTACATAATGTTTTTTTCTTAACAAAACAACCAATACAAATATGATTCAGGTCAAGTTGGTTGGTTGCATGTTGGGCTGACTGTGTTCATGGCGATGTTGTTTCATGGAGTGAGTAAATTACGCGGTTTGTTTCCGCAACGAACCGTGTCATTAAGACCTGTTGGTTGATGACGTGACACTTTGATTAACGCCTGCAGAGGAAATGCGACCAGTACTGGCCTCAAGAAGGGCGCGAGCTTTACAAGCATATATCAGTCACTTTGAAATCGACAACGACCTTCGCCAACTTCACCAAAAGGACGTTCACGGTGAAGAACAGCAAGCTTGGGAGGCCAAATGTGAGTGCTGCATGGTTAGCGCACTCGCAGCTGTGTCGGTATTTGTCGCAGTGTTTGCAATCTCATGTGAGTCTATGCTTGATCGTTTGCTCACTCTGCTGTTCAGTGAGTGTGTGGAGTGACCGAGAACCTGGTTTCCAATTTTGAATAAAGCATTTTTCGATCACTGACGCCATGGCGACACTTTCCACAATCTAGTTTTCCCGATTCTCTTCTTGCTTTAGAAGCTGGAAAGCTTTTTGTAGAAATCCTTCACAAGGATGTTAGAAAAGGTTTATTTTACGCAGATAAATCTAATCATCACCTGCGAATTGCTATTTTAATTAGTTTTCCGTCAGCAAACAGCGCACAGGTGCGTCTGTCTTGCTCAAACAAGCGGAACCACTGTTGTAGCGCAGAAGATGGTCGGGTTATCTTTGGAACGGGGATATAGTTAGTAATTTAAGTGCAGTAAATCAAACAGCCATGAAGATGAAAAAGGTTACGTGTAGTTGTGGTTTGCGGGCATGAATGTTCAGCGCGGCTGCTTAGAAGAGGAGCGAAGACTATAAAGTAATCCGCATCGTTATATGTTGGCGGCGGGGCGGGTCGAGGGTCTGCGGGAAAGTCGTTGATGAACCGTGGTCTGACAGGAAGTGGTCTTAATTGAGTGTCCACCGCTGCCTCGCTATACAAACACTGGCAAGAGCTCATGTTTGCTGTGAAGTGATCGTCTGTTTGCGAGGCTCGGCCACACGACCGCGGTCCTTGTCATTCGTCGCAATCGAGCGATGTTTGCATTTTGCGGCTTGCCTACGATAAGTTTTCTTTGCTGTCAAACGATGTTCGCTCTTTTCCGTTTGCACAGAAATAATTGCGTGGGCACATCGACTCAAAGCAAACTTCCTTCTTGTCATTCCAAGCAATTTGCGAAGCGATGCGATGGTTTGCTGGCGGAAAAAAGTGCACCAGCCCATCGTAGAGTTTAAAAATTTAGTCGTCTCAACAAGAAGTGTTGCGCTGGCAAACGTGGACACTGCAGCAGCTGGCGAGCCGCGCGACTGAATCGTCTGCTGCTGGAAACCTCCTCCACCATTAATTTCATGCGACACGGCCTTCGCGGAAACCCGCGGTTAACCACAGTCGTCTTGAAATAAGCGCTTCCCGTCGCCAGCGTGCCAGCGTGTAATAAAACCATCGTTCTGCGCGCTGTGACGTCGTCGTCGGGTCGAATCAGTCGCGAGCATGCCGCGATCGATTTCCGGCGCTCATTGTGACGCTGCTCATTGTTGCTCAGGCGAGGGGCGGCGAGAGAAAGATCCACCAGTTCCACTTCACGCAGTGGCCAGACCACGGTGCTCCCGAGTACCTGTTGCCTGTCCTCACTTTTATTAGACGCTCGTCTGTGGCGAACCAGCCTCAGTCTGGACCAATCGTTGTGCACTGCAGGTAAGAATTTCGCTGAACCGGACTTTGACTGAAAGCAGCGCAAACCTTTTAAGCTGGTTGTAGGAAAATGGCGTCTTTTTTCGGAAGGGAAGGAATTCTGGAAAAAGGCAACTGATTGGCGACGTGGCACACAGCAATTCTTGTTTTTTGTTTTTTTCGTGCGATTATTTCTATCTTGTCTGTGCGAACCTCGTTTACCACAACCATTCCTATGCTAGTCTTGACTTGCTTCTTCATTTTGAATAAGCGTCCTGTTTAGATGTTCGACTGCCTCATACCTCATCGCTTCTCACTGTAATGTTCATATGTTCGTTTTTCATTCGATGTTATTTTCACACCCTCCCATGTCGTTGGGTGTAGCGCAGGTCAGTGGTTCCGCGGCACCCTCGGCCTGCGCCATTTACAATACCGAGAGGTCCCGCGAGCTGAGACGTTTTTCGATATATCATTAAAAATACATTTTGAAAAATGTCATCAGATCTTGAAGCAAATTGTTATGGGTTAGCTGCTGGGTGCGGCATCCTATGCATTTCTCTCTGCAGGGCGTCGCAGCTCTATGAAGGTTGGGAACCATTGGCGTAGGTTGCAGTGACTTAAATTCACATCGATTGATGTAACTGCAAAGAGCAGTTGAACTGCAGAAGTGGCGTTGGTTGAAGTATCGTCGTAGTGGCCGTGGTGTAGAAACTCTGCATCTCGCGTTTATGTAGAAATTACTCGCTCCCCATGCTGGAGATCGCCCATTCGTGTAATGCGGCACTCCCAAAAGTTTCCTGGACAAGGATCGCTTGCGATAAGTTTTCAAGTCCCGTCGTTTTATGAGAGTGCATGGTTCCCCCACACACAGACTCAGTTGAGCAAAGAAAAAATGTCATAACGTCATAAAAGCAATAGCTACGTAATGCAAATGGTTTACAAGATGGTGTGTGGACATCTTTTTGTAATAAATATGTTAATTTCAAATGAAACTGTTCCTACCAAAAACAAAAGCCTTTGCAAAATTCACTCCGTTGATGTTATTAAAGAAAGGTATCGACAAAGCTTCAAAACCCGCAGCTGAGTTCCCTGTGGTGTGGTGAAGTACTTGCTGCGTCGCATGCCAATACAAAAAGCTGGCATCAGTGTTTGCTGTCCGTTAGCCGCCAGGTGTCATTCATAGCGCCTCGTTGCAATTAATCCTTTAGTGATTTTGAGAGCTGAGCCCTCCAAACAAACTCACTTGAAAACGTTTTACCTCGTAACTAGTTCGACTTTTGTTTGATTTTTCTTTGAAGTTTAATGACTATCTTCAGACATTTGATGAGTTTTTTTTGAGATAAAATGTTTTTTCTTTAAGATTCAACAAATCTTTGGGATTTGTTGATTTTTCTTTAAGAACTAATGATACTTTTATGAGAAACAACCAGCAACTGGTTGAAGCGCTTCTTTGCATTCTTCACTGAAGACCAAGGTCAATGAACCTTGGCGCTGCGCAACAAGCCAGCTTTATTTACGTACGCGTACAACAAAAGTTTGATTACTTGTGAAGCTTTATAATCATCAGTCGAGACTTTGTAAAAAATTCACTTAAGAGAAGGTCAAGTTAAATCGGTCAGTTTGCTTTTGGTACAAGTGGATTGAGATTAAATAAATATGGATTCCAACTTCCGTCCCCATCGTGGTCTTCTTTCAACCAGAAGCAATTTTCGTTGAACAAGATTTCCCGCCATGTAATGTCTAAGTCTTTACCATTTTCTTTCAACAACACGTGTGTTGGTTCCAGTGCCGGCGTCGGTCGCACAGGGACGTACATCGTCATTCACAGCATGATGCAGATGCTCAAAGACACCGGAAAAGTCAACATCATGGCTTTCTTACGTCACATCCGTCGTCAAAGGAATCATCTCGTGCAAACGGAAGTAGGTTTCAGGTTCAAACTAATTCCAAAATTTATAAACTTCTTATCGACAGCTTGTGTGTTGAAAACCGCTTATCACTGTCACAGACGCTTGACTGTGTGGTGGTCTGCCTGTTATAACCAATACAGCTCGTTTTCCTCATGCTGCATGGAATGGTTGTAATGTATGATTACTGTCGAGTGTTTACTGTGGACTTGATGTAACCAATTCTTGGTGCCTATGTTTGCTAATCGCGTTATGGGATTGTTTGAAGCTGTATTGTTCATCAGTGTTTTGGATGTATATCTATATATTGCGTCAAACCACAGAAAGAGCACATGCGAGAATATGGAACAATGCTTCTGCGAACGAAATAATGTTTCGTTGTTTCGTCATACATAAAGCGTTTCTTGACCACTATCTAGAACAGCTATGTCCAACCCAAATGACTTACTGAGCCAAAATTAATGTCACAATCTTAACCAGGGCCGCACATTGAATGGCTTACTTGGGTCTTAGCAAACTAAATTTAGCTTAAGCTAGTGTACTGAAAGCGTTCGAATCCTAGCTGCAATAGTAACAGACGTGATAAAGCGACACTGAGGGTCACCTGCAACAAAAATGTCAAATTTAAGATTATCAAAACAAGGACAGGTTGTCATTATGTAGGATACTTTTGCAACAGCGAAAACCTAAACTGGGCCGCACAAAAACTTCGACTGGGCCACATACGGGCCGCGGGTTGGACATAGCTGGTCCAGAACTTCAAAGCACAATGCCGGTGTATGGAAGGGGTGGTTGGCTGGCATGGTGATGGTGACCTCAATGATAACAGAATAATCCAGCTGCAACTGTGCTGTAACAACACACTGTGCATCATGAACACTTTCTTCGAGCACAGAGATGTGCACAAGTACACCTGGTGCAGAGATTCCTTTGGCCAACGCTCACTCATTGATAGCTGCACAGTTTCAGCTTTGACTTGTTCCGTTCAGTGCTGGACGTTCGTGTCAAAAGGGGTGCAGGACTAGAACTGTTAACCGATCCCCACCTGGTCTGCAACTGGTATCTGGAAATACTAACATGGATTGCAGTTTATATGAACGTGCCGGGCAAAGAGGCCCTACTGAGTATAGTGGGCGGACAAAGACATGAATGGTTTTGTTCGCCAAGGCCTCGTTTGCAGACAATGTACCATCCTTGTTTCGAGAGCTTCCGGAATACACAGAGGACGCGGAGGTTGAGTGGCAGCTGTTCAAAACAGTTGTAGCTTTATCTGTTGCTCGGGTGTGTGGACGAGAAGGTCTCAGTGTTGCGAATAATGGCACAAAAGTGAACGCATTTGTGGAACCAGGAGGTTAAAGATGCTATTATTCGAACCTGTTTTTTTTCCGGTCAAAGATCGAAATGTTACAAACCTATCAGGCATGGCTTCATGACAAACCTATCAGGCATGGCTTCATGACAAACCTATCAGGCATGGCTTCATGACAAACCTATAATTTGATGAAATCGGTCAAATAGGCTTAAAGTCTATCCTTCTGCCAGGCACACCTTCACAACAAAGCCGACTCTTCTTTGCAATACGCGGTACACTGAGGAGCGAAAGTCCGCAACACTCACAGTGAAAAAGTCCGCAATACAAACTTGTGAGATATTCAGACACAAAGTGGATTCCAATTTTTAACATGCCAACAAAGTGTTCTGGCAAACTATACGGCGTCTCCGCGTCAAAAGATCTCATATTGCTAGATACATCACAGACGAAAATGGTGTCTTACTCAGCAATGAGACGGATATCCTTGGTACATGGAGAGAGTATTTCAGATATCTCCTGAACCTAGTCACTATTACACCAACCCAGTCACTATTACACCAACCCAGTCACTATTACACCAACCCAGTCACTATTCCACCAACCTGACACACACGAGGTACATTTGGGGGAGGAAAATACCATCACTGGGGCCGAAGTCTTTCTTGCTGTCAAAACTCTGAGGCTGGGATGAAATCTGAAAGTGCTCAAAACCTTGAATCGAGAATGTGTTTTGTCGACCCCGAGAAATCATACGACCGGGTTCCTCGTGAAAAGCTTTGGGAAGTGTTGTGGGAGTACAGTGCTGACGGCCGCCTGTTACTGGCCGTCAAGTCACTGAATTCCTGCTCAGTAGTTTGTGTCCATGTCGGCGGGGTTAGTGGGTTTTGGACTCCAATAAGGGTGTGTGCTGTCACCACTCCTCTTCACAGTCTACATGAATTAGATAGACAGTCACAGCCTAGTCGAGGAGGGTATCACATTTGTGAGCTGCAGGATCAACCGATTGCTTTTTGCAAACGATTTGGTGTTGCTTGCATCTTCTCAACAGGGTCTTCAGCATGCACTTGATTGATGTTCTGCTGCGTGTGATTAACAGTGGTGGGGATATGCACAAAAAGACCGAGGTATTATGTCTCTCGAGAAACCCAGTGTATGCTGCGAGTGAGCGGAAATACACTGCAGCAGGTGGAGAAGTTCAAGAATCTTGGGGTGGTGTTCACGAGTGATGGAAGGAGTGGTCACAAAACGGGAGCTTTCAAACACCGCAAAGCTGTCAGTTTTTAAGTCGGTCTTTCTTCCGACCCTCACCT
>Ga0210059_1005133_pt1 | contig 21063 bp, 10 predicted proteins | sample Ectturendosymbi2_FD_188042 | JGI IMG/M metagenome (GOLD analysis project Ga0210059, IMG submission 188042) | Ecteinascidia turbinata endosymbiont from Florida, USA - Sample 2 (SPAdes) (version 2) | ecosystem: Host-associated > Tunicates > Ascidians > Unclassified | place: Key West, Florida...
AGGGAAAAATTACACCATGTACATAGTTAGCAGTGGTATAGTAAAAAAGGAAATGTTTGCCTAAACTTTCTGTCACTAAATGTCGTTAATATTTGGTTGTTCGTATTGTGAGGGCTTCTTGGAATTATATTCGGCGTGTTCAAGCCAAACATGTTCAACGTAAGGCATTCAAATTGGCTAAATCCAAGAAACTCAAAAAATCATTGCACCGTTCGTGCCATTCCGTAGTTCCGTAGAATTAGTGCACTCGCTGATAAAATAACGCCTCACAACTGTTTGATTTCAGACAAACTGCAAACCGAAGAAACACAGTGTTCAGCATATATCATGCATGCACAACTCTCAGAAATCAAAGTTAATATAAGTTTGATCAATTCAGTGATGGTAGCAGCAAACAGATGTACGAAAGACATGCTGCAGTTTGTCAACAGCCATGTCAAACAAGCAAGCAGCGAAAGATGGAATGAGTGAAAAAAAAGTTCAATGTGCGTGCACTTTCCCAAAAATTGCGCTCATAGGCAGTATGCTCCGTTAACTGCTGTCCAACCTGACTCGATATCGTAAAGTCCACCAACAAGCTTTGGCTGGCCCAACTCGACGAAAAAGCTCTTGTTTTTTTGATAGGCTTCATCGTCTACGATTCGAACACTGATGCTTTTTCTGCAGTAGTCAGTCACGAAGAAAGTTGTTTATTTCTGGCAAGCCTTCCTGCCAGACGGTTGTTCGTATCGATTAAAGAACAATGCCAAGGGCAAAAGAAAGCAGGAAAGTAGCAATAAAGATGGAGCCGGTAAAAACGGCAGAACTTTACGTATACTTACAAACCTTCCGTTCAACTTAGCAAATTAGTAAATATGTTACACTCACGCAGTTTTTGACATTAGCATTTCGTGCGACGTGTCACCGGCATGTTATGACAATTGCGAAATGGGGAATCTAGCATATTAAGCACAATGATGCTTTATTAGAGCTCAAGACGAATGTGCAGAGCTCGTAATTTACTTCTAAAAACTTTTATGCCAGCTTTTATAAGCCGTGAGGTTCCGAAACAACACTGGAATTCTAATGACCTTAGACTATGGAGGTAACTGGAAAGATTTCATCAGTATACATTTCATCCATATATAGGATGCTGTACTGATTTCAGTGCAGATAGAATGCTGCGCTAGACTAGACTAGACAGTGCGCAAACACCTCAAAACATTTTCAGTTTAAAGTTTGCACGAAAAACTGTTTCCGTTAGAATTACACAATTTTCGAAAAAAACGTTGTAATTCATGGGCAGGAAACACTCCATGAAGGGTAGATAATGTTGCTCTCGAACTGACTGCGTGCTTGTTGCACACAGGGACTTTAAATCACCAGATCACTAGTTTTTAAACTATGAAGCACGAAGGTGATATTTTCAATGGATCACCGAGAAATTTTGTATAGGCTAATGTGTCATTCGGCTAAATAACCTTTTCAAATTTGTCTTTTGTACGGATGCGTTGTAGTCTACAAAAATACAGTCCGTTTGTCTTACGTTCTAATGTTTGAAATATCGTTTATGCCCATACAGTCGTTGCTAATTTTGACAAAAACTTTACAACACACGGTAAGCAACGAATCATTTCAGTCAACATGTGGGCCATCGACCAAAAACGTTTGGAAACCACTGACCTACATCCAGGCTACTGAGCGAATGAACGTAACGGCGCTGCATCAACAACGCGCCGATCGCAGGCTAAGTCGATCCAGGATGCGCCGAACTACCGCAGATTGAAAATTGTAGAAAATATCAGAAAAAGCTTCACTTGGAGTTGGTAATGGTTTTAGGGATCCATCGCTTGGTTCGGTTTAAATTCGTCAATAATGCTTTCGACCAACACCTTTGCAAAGCCGAGTATCGATGTCTTCTGCATCATTTAGTGAAGAAAAGCATGCGTTGAAATGTTTAGCGTGTTAACATGTCCACCTGATTAGAATTCGGGTGAGACTAATTCTGGCTGTGGCAAAATGCTGCGTTAAATTATTCATTGCTGTAACTTTATTATAATCGAAACCAACAGCTGAATGTTTTTTCTCAGAAGTTTTTTGTGTTTTGCCCGTGACACGGACTCAGCACTCGGTGTTCGTAGGATTGGAACAGAAGTGCCTCTGAACACCTCGAACAAAAAGTGCCGACGAAAGAAGCAACACTGGCTATATTTCAGCTTGTTGGCATTGACAACGCATTGGTGTTCCACTAGTACGGCAACACACCGAAGTTTAAAATACTGTAATGAACTTGATAAATCATGATATTTTTAGATACAGAACATGATTTACCTCTTTGCGCTCATGCGTTTGTCGACGAGCCCAATTCTTGCTTCAGCAACTTGAATTTGCGGGAGTTAGTTTTACATAAACTATATTGTAAATATCAACTTTGTCATTTTTCATCTGCATTAGCAAAAAGTGTTAAACGGGAGCAAAGATTGTTTTTGAGCCAAAACGTGAGCGTTGTTCAGTGTTCAGGTGGTAACCAACCCTGTTCCGTACCCGAGGTAGAATCGTGCAGCCAACGTTGGACATGCTTTGGTATGAGCATCGAGTTTTCGTACTGGATATCTTACACTTACAGAATGAATAGTGTTAACAAAGAGGACGTCTGCTTCGAAAAGGTGGAAATTTTACGCGTACTGCATAGAAGCTACAGAGGTTAAGGTTTTTGTTATAACATGTAATCTTTTGCAGAAATTTTAGAAAACTAAAACAATTGTTTTCTTTGTGGGGCAACATTTTTTTCTCGTATAGCATTTTTTCATTCTTTTTTCTAAGCGTTGGTAGTTTTAATTTAACTAAAACACCTCGATGTTGCCAGGGAGTCTAGCTTTGTTGCAGCTAAATTTTCTTTTTGAAAATATGTTTTCGTAGACAAACAGGGAGTATCTTTGTGTTAAGCACCGTTTTGGTCGAAACAAACTCACGCATTGCATTCGCAATTTTTTTGTCCGTAAATTGTTAACTAAAAACCAAATCTGTCACTGTTTCCAATTGTCGTTGTTTTGCCTTATCTTAACACTGTTACGAGGTCCACAACATAAGCATCATTTTTTGGTTTCGCAAAACTTTGCTGAAAATAGCAAAACTTCGATCGTATACAAGAGCACCACCCACAGCCTTCAAGTCAGCTTCACTATGAGATAGATACTGTCTCATATTAAAAGGTGCATTTGTACAACGCAATGTCTCAAACTGGATGATAATGTAATTGCTAAACAGTGTCTGCAGGTCAAACCCAACCAGAGAAAATAGATCGCCGTAACCTCGAGTTCGTCTGATGTTTACCTCGATTGAAGGACGTTATGAATAATGCAAATGCTGAACAACGAGGGTGAAATCGGTAACTCACGGCTGGCACTCAAAGTTTTGATACATACAAGTTTTTTCAAATCTTAACACCCATCTCAATACAGTGTGTCAAAGGAAATAATGCGACACAAAAAATCAATCGATATCTTCTGTAATTTCAGAGAAGGACTCAAAAATCCATTCAGCTTGCTTGATAAATCTGCATTTCTTTTTGCGTAAAATGCGTTTTTTGCCATTTCAGGTATACAATTTTTATTTGTTGCTGTTTCCAACATCCGCATAAAATGTGTTTTCGTGAAAACATTGAAAGTCAGCTTCTGATAGGTTGGATATAACCTCGAGGAGTTGCTGCGAACTTTACTGGGCATCGAATGTTTGTAAAATGTTTTTTTTTCAGTTCGGCTACAGTATTTTTTTCTTAGTGAAACACGTTCAAGACGGCACTCCTCCCGAAAACAGAAAGTCAGTTGCAAAATCGCGTAAATCATGATGATTAATTGTTCTCCCCAACAGATCGTCACATCAAATTTTACGTCCAAATTTTTATGAAATGTTGCGCACATTGTACATTTAATATTACATGCTACTGACCCCTTAAGACACCCCCTTAAAAGTGTTGTAACTTTCGAGCGACGTTGGACAAGATTTGCTCAAGACGTTTTCGAAAAACTCACGTTGTTTGGTCATTTCCAAATTCCAGTTCGCCAATGGCGTCTTCGTAGTCTTCACCTCCGCCTTTAGCTGTTCCTGGAACAGTTTTGTAAGGAATTCTGACTTTTCCGCGCGCCCCAGAGTTTCTTTGAACTTCCACTTTCAAAATTCCAACGCCTTCACTAACCTTGAAAACATACATTTGTGTACGTTCAGCAGAAGTCAGTAATTTAGCAGCATGTTAAGTTTGATTAGAAAATCTTTACTGTGCAATAAATTCAGAGCTTTCTCAAGCCCTGACTCCATGACTAGAAGTTACCAATATTTTGATTCAGTCAGAAAAGATACCAACTAGATCAGCACAACCACAGTAAAAGTTCGCAAAACTTCCCCTGATAAGAGAAAGTGGGTATAGAATGCCGCTGTGAGCTCAAGTAATTCAAACGAAAGGAAACGGTCCAAGTGAAATGTTAATCCAACCAGTTACTTCCACGTTTTTGAGTGCAAGGTGTAAACACGACAAAACGTTTGTGAGATCACTAGTTCTAGCAGATCTGCGCCCAACCTCCGACACCAAGACAAGACCTGTCGTTCGAAACAGAGACTCATCAACACTGGTGTGTGGATGAGTCTAGAGACGCCATTATTTATTGAGCACTATCTATCAAAAAATATGTAGCTTCATAATAGATGAATAAACAGGCGCACGATTATCGCCTGCTCATTGAAAAAAACTGAGGTTTAGGTCTCACAAACTCGAAACATTTTCTGTCTACAACGTCGTCGGTTTGCCAAAATAAGTAGTTTTGTTATGTACGTCGATGCTTGAAAATTTTCCGGTTTTATTTTTCTGCAAAACGGTCGGACTTAGCCAAGCCAAGTAACATCATGGAAGAATCATTATGCTTCAATTCATGTTATCAGAATTTAAGCTTAAAAACAAGCTGCAGTCAATTTGATTGTCTGTGCGCGGAGACCAAATAAATCCTTTTAACGGTGCAAATATCGCAGGCTATGGGTTTTTAAAGCAAAATGGCGATAACACTTTCAGTTTAGTAAAGTCAGCTGTAGAACAGGTGTTCTTGGTGCATCGTACGCTGTTTTGATATAACTTAGAAAGCCGTTAACTGTATGTTATCCATTGGCAGACTGTGTACCACTCCGGATAACATGTTAGCCGCCTGCCTTGTAGGAAAGGTTTTGCAGGTCCACGAAATGACGAAGCAACCAGCGAATGAGCTCCAGAAAATCATAGAAGAGCAAGTTTTACCAAAGACATATTTTTGTCACGAACCTTTATGTGAATGCCATGATTTCCTCCCAGTATTGTTTCTATGCTGTTGCGTTCTGCCTCATGTGAAACCAACTATCCTGTGGTATTTGCTGTTGTTATATAAAGTGACCTGTTTATCCAAATCACTTTTCAGCGTAACGCAATGTAAGAATCACTGCGATTGTAACGAGCTCTATCGGAACGTTCATAGACAAAAAGTCACCTGTTTGCAGGGACGCCGGAGAGGGGGGCATGACAGGGGCATTGCCTCTTGCCCTTTCAAAAGGGGGGAGGTGCCTTTTCATAACAGCACCATAGGCCATCTCATGGTTTTTCAAAATCGACTTGAAACAAATTTATTGCAGCCATTCGCGCACCCAGAAAATTCTGAGTGGTTTTCTATATAATTTGTGTCATTTTTGAGATCAACATTGTTGCTGAATAGAAACAAATGTGTTGGTAGCGAGTTTTTTGTTTTTCATAAGTTTTCATTGCCCTCAACTCTTTTTCTGCCCTCCTTGCCCTACCGCTGTTCCGACGTCCCTGCCTGTTTGAGAAGTATTACTTTCATTATGCTGATAAATACTCGTTTTGCAAAAACCGCACTAGGGTATACGAACCAGAACGAGTCGTTCGTGAGTGTCAATGGATTTCTTCAGCAAGGAAAACTGAAAACGCTTTGTTATGAATGTTCGAATGATTGACACTACTGTTTTGACAAGGCTGAACCCTTCTACAACAAACCCTTTTATTTGCGGATTTACGCGCATCTATTATTAAACAATGAACCTTTGTGTGTATCGAATGTCAATGTCAATTTTATAATGTAACGTTTCTGGCTACAATTTTTTTCTGAGGTACATCAGTATGATATATTTTATGCCTGGGATCTGTAAAGGCTGGGGAAAAAACAGTACCTGTGGTTCGCCTTGAAAGAAAGCACTGTTGCTCAACAACCAATACACGGAAAAGTGCTTCCCAATCAGAAAAATATAATAGAAAAAACAAAGAAAAACATAACTGATTGGGTCAACAAACAGCAAAACAAAATGATATGCGCGATGGCAGGACGGGCTTCGCATGCATTTGTCATTGCATATGCGTATGATTATTGTTTTTCGTTCGTATCTTGTCCAGTTCAGGGCAAGAGCAGGCTTAGAATAAGTAAACAAAATGCTTAAAAAAAGTGTTTCATAGGTCTAAATAGTGTATGCACTGCATGTAATTTTTTCAAATTGAGCTTTTTTGAAAGGGCACGCTGCTAATAAACTGAAAATTTAGTTTGTGCCAATTTAGTAAGGCAATGTTGATAGCTGCAGAATACAACACGCGAATTGACAGTATTAAGTATAGTTATTTATGGTGCAGATGTCTCCTTTTGCAAGGTTTGGGAGAATTTGAAGAGGTTCTAACATTTATTAAAGCTTTTGGTAGAGCTAAGTGGTTTTGTGTTTATAGTTTAGTGGTAACAACCCTCCCTCTGTTGAAAATTAACATTTTTCTGACATGTGTCTCAGAAGCGTCTTTCTCACAAAAAAGTTGAAGATGGCTTATAAGCAGGGCTACCATACCGCCCTTATTTCCAGTGGCGGCTCGTGGTGAAATTGGCCGGTAGGGCTGCGAAATTTCATCTCTGGTTGAACATATGGGATTGTCGCCCTGGCTGGTTTGATAATATAGTGGCGTTTCCAGTCACTCCAGCAGTCCTAATCTTATCAAACTCGTAATTTTCAGTTGTCCTTATTGATACATAGCAAACAATCACTTCAGTTTAATGAAACCATACCCTAAAGCATAAACACCAACACAAAAGAATTAAACCGGTCCCATCAAAAGTATGACGCACAACCAAACCACTGCCACCAAAGCTGCAAAGCCGAGAGTCGAACCCAGCACCACTCGCACACTAAGCTTGGAACATTCCGGTCGACTAATGAGGCGCTGTTGTTAACAAGACAAAGCTTAGTATTTTCGCAAACCGAGATTGGCGACCAGATTTGAATTCAATGCCGCCAATATCGCCAAAGTACTAGTAAAAGCATTGTTAAACTTAATGATAAAATTCAATATCCAAGAAATTCAGGTAGTAAAAAACAGTCAAGGACATATTTCCTCCGTTTTTTCTTTAAAAATTTATCGTCAAAATATCAAAAACGCTTTGCGGTAGGCGGATATACCACCATGTTTTTTGCAGCCAATTGTTTGGTTTCTTTCCTTTAGGGCTGTGCGGATGACAGCCCCGAAATCGCCAAATTCATCGGCAAGTGTGCTGACAACGTCATCGCATAAGTGGTGTCGTTGGCAAGCAGTGAAACATTGGTTTTGTTGGATTCCTAGGAAACGTTGAGCCGAAATGCTGTCGGAAGTACCGAAAATGATTGTGTTGTGAAATTTTCGTAACTAAATCCAAACTTAAGGCGAGTTTGGCCGTTTGGCGGAATCTTGCCTTACATTTTTCAGGGAGGGCTGCAGCCCGGCAGCCCGTCTAGACGAGCCGCCCCTGCTTATTTCTAAGATTTGTCCTTATTTAGCAGTGCTACGTATTAGAAAATATAACTGTCCTTATTTCTAAGAAATGTCCTTATTTGTTATATGCGTCCTTATGTTTTCTTATTTTCTGTAGCGCAATAACTTGAAATAAGCATTATCTGATAGACATACAAACCATTTCTATCTTATCGTAAAAATTGTGTAATCAAGGGTTTGTGACGTTATAAAATTAGTATAATCTTGCCGCACGCAGAGACGTAACGCACTATCAGGCAATTCTAGCACTGTAAACTGTTTACTCTGTTAGGATTCTTAGGAAAGATGATTTTGTAGTGAATGTTTCGTATTTAATTGATTCAAGAAATAAGCAAGCGAAAAAAAGTTTTCTGTGACGATTACAAGAAGCAAGTCGAGAATAAGACATTGCTGAAGTAAATGGTTCCTGGAGATAAATAGGTAAATATATGATCTGACGTCAGTCGTGCAAACAGAAGCAATCGTTTTCTTTTTAGGTAATAAAATCAAATTTTACTCCGTCGTGTTTATTTTTGGTTCTAGATCGATAGTAGCCCTGGTTGTAAGCAAAGAAAGAAAGCTGTTGCCAAGCCAGCAAATAACTGTATTACACCAAACTCAGACAGTGCCTTTACGTGGAAAACCAGTGCACGTACAGTGAGCAACGATATTGAAATTCTGAACGCGGTACAGTTCCTAGCGATTGTTAACCTCAAGCAAAGTCTGTTGCTATTGTCTATTACCAGTTCTGCAAAGCATTTTTTAAAAGACTGATATTTGAAGAATTGAAGAAAAATATATATTCCCGCGGTACAAAAAAGTTTTAATGCGCTTTCGTTGAATCTGATTGTCGAACTGGTACTAGACAATAGTGACAGAGATTGGTTGAGGGAGAGACAGTAATAACAGACTTCTTGACCTCATGGAAGAATCATTATGCTTCAATTCATGTTATCAGAATTTAAGCTTAAAAACAATAACAACCCATATTTCCTGTAGTAGATATACGTGCGGTGACGCACTAAGTAACAAATTGCATTTAGCGGAACTTATCAATTAGTTTGTTTATTCTAACTTACTGCGCAGGTTCGCAAACATGCACTGTTTAATTACATGATTCTATGTAAAATGAATCTGTTAGCACTGCACGTTGAACAGACGGATGAACGAGATCCATTCTTTTTAAATGTATCATTTTTAAAAACGTAGAAAATCGCAATAAATCTACAGTAAATTCAACTGCAGAGTAGAAAGGATTTCTTTCTTCAAACAAAAATATAAAGGCGAGCAACGTCTAAAAAAAATTTATTCATTTCGCATTATGTTTTATTTTTTGCTCTGTTTGAGAAAATTCTGTTATTTGCCATACCCTAAAGCGCGAAATGCACTAGTCATTGTCAGGTGTTTGAAACCAACAAATTACAGCTAAACGTGGTATATTCTTATCATGGAAAAATGCTTGGTGCCTACTTCATTGGCCTGGTTTATTTTTTGAGTCTTCTTCAAGGAACTATTTGCGTCGTTTTGCTTAATCAAATTCGGTTACTTGTAAGTTGCATTTTTTGCCAGAGATACACTGCGAGAGACAGGTTTTTCACATCATGAATGATCACAATCCTAAACCCTTCGTTGTGAATAGTTAACTTTAAATGGTGCACCATATCAAGAATCTTAAGGCATAAGGTTGGGCACATTATTTGATTTCAGATGCAAGGAAAGGACACTACATTTCATCTGCCTACGTCAGTGGCACCCTAACTTTTTCTGATCGCGTACCATTTGTGGGTTCCGTACTGTCAGCATGTACCACCTTGTTCCAGGAAAACTCAATCTACCACATATCACTCGATCGAAAGTTTGGAAAACCAGAATTGACACAAATGCGACATGAACAAAATTACTGTGAGAAATTGTACTGGCCATTTTTAAAGTCATAAGGGAATTACACAAAAATTAAGGAGTTTATTAACAGAAACTGATATTTAAAAACTGCAGTTGTGAATGCATTGGTTTGTGAAGAAAAACATAAAGTAGGCCTTTCGCGCACTACCTTGAAGGCCTTAGCGTACCTTTAGTGGTACGCGTACCAGTTTGGGAACCATTGGCCTCCGTCAAAATTTGATGACATCCGCAATCGGCGTGAAAAAATTATTCACGTTTTGATTGGCAGCAGCGCATTGAACGGATGAGCCAATCACTTATTTTGGAGAAATCCGTGTAGCTTAAACAAAATTCTGAAACAAATATTAACTACAACCCGGTTTATCGCATCGTGGCGGTGTACTTGGGGAAGAGGTGATTATAGCTGGTATTTACAAGGAAATGTTTGAATTACTCTGCTACATCCAAATTATGGTCTTCTCAACTTTCATGAAAATGACACGACTTACCGTTTGTCTTGAGTCGTCAAATGTAAATACGCCTGCGTGATCATCATCCAATATCACCACATTGGCATAATCTGGGTTGTCGATTATCGCTAATTTCTTTCCGTCAGAACCGGAGTCGTCAAACATGCCGTCCGCTGATCCCGTTCTTACATTGAACAATCTGACGCGGAAGTTTTCATCCTCTTCAAAAATATCGTCGTCAAGAATTTGGATTTTAATTGTACTTATCGTCTCGCCAGGCTTGAACTCCACAGTTCCCTCAGTGTATTCGTAGTCTGAACCTGCGTTGGCAGAGCCATCTTCGGTTTTGAAATCAACGAGCAGTGTGCTGTTTAAATCACCTCCGGACCGAACAACCTGGATGAATGTAGAAGTTGCCGCTATTCAAAGTCACACAGAAAGAGTGAATTCAGATAATGCTTGTAAAGTGTAAAGTATAACATATTTTTCTTGATATTCATGCCGATGTCTTCCTTCACGAAGTTCACGCATGAAAAACTTGTGTACCGTTATATTTCCCTTGCGCAAACTGCGCAGAAAATTTAAAGCCACAATTTAATTTACAGCAGGTGAAGTTGACGACAAAATGCAGTGGGTTACTCAGGTTGCAAACACATCTTTCTCGTGTTCACCACAAATGTGCTTTCCATTCTACAACACTGTTGCAGTTCCATTATTGGCATTACCAGAGATGCTACGACCTTTGTTTAAAGGCAAATCGCTTAATTATAATTTTTCTTGCATTTGTGACTGCTGATGCTTTGGTTTGTGATGTGTAGTCAATAACTTTCGCGTCAAAACTCTGATTTAATATCCTGAATTATTACATTTGTTAGAGCGTCCAACTGGGCAAAAGTTTTTTTGTTGGGGAAGCGTGAAGTCGTGCGCAAACAGCTGGATGTAAATGCTAACAGTTGCAAATGTCCTGATATTCATTACTGCGACTGCCCATTCTAATTCAGATTACAGTATTATTAGTCAAACGCTTTAGGTGCGATTGTTATTGTTGGTCAACCACTTCGTTTCCACTACAAATTTTAAGGCAGTTTTGTAACACTCTTTTTTTGCTTAATTGAAATAAATAATTTTGACACAAGATGCCCAAAATCTTCTGAGGCCAGTTGTTACGAATTTGTTGCTTATTCTCAAAACAAAAGATTAGCCGAGGGCCTCAGAATGAAAACAACCTACACATACAGAAAACAATAATTTTAAACAACTACTGCAAGTCGATAACAGATGTAATTATCCGAAAAAATTAAACGTTGTCATTAGGTAATAACTTTCTCTAAATTTTTGGAATATATGGGCATCATTATCGGAATTTGGCTTCAGAATAAGAGATCACTGTAAATCAGTGCTGGCAGAAATGGTGCAAACAGCAACATTCATGAGTGACGGTGGCTATTACTTTAATTGACCACAAGACTTCGGGGTGATCTGCTGAGATTTTATCAAAAATTTGCAAAATTTGCCGGAGACAAATCTCACTCTGAAAATTTTAATTAAGCATAACCATAAGAATCAGCACAATCACACGTCATCAGCAAGGGAATTTTATCAATGTTGAATCAATTTACTGCCGAAGGAAATACAAAGAACACATTGAAATGCATTTCAGCCTTTTTTCAGTTTGGTCATGATTTTTTTTATATTCATTCATGCGTCCACGGACTATAGTTTCTTTCCACGGTAGGGTGACTCGAAGCAGGTTTTAGAGCTTTTTGGAAAATCGGTAACATGCACTACAAATAATAATCGGAGAGTTAATTTTGATATCTAAAGTGGTAAAAGTCATCACTTTTTCACGGGTAAGTTTTGAAATTTCTGACAGACAAAGAAAACACGTACCATTAACTTGCATCCTTTATCTTTACTCTGAAAATCACGCGTAAGTTCTTGTCACTAGCGATTTATCCCTGGAGACAATAGCGCTGCACGGTCGGATGTTCCGAATTAGCGGCTTTCTAGACAATTGCGGCCGAACGTTGCAGACCACCGAGGTGGTAGTGCATGGGACACGCTCAGTTTTATTTAACCTTTTCTGGGTCAGTGGAATAGTTTTAGGCATTGAAGATTGTTAATAACCTGCATCAAAAAAGTATTTCAGCGTCACGTGATTTCAAAGCTGTTTTTTTTGCTTTCACACTGTCGCCCAAAACGGATATTACAAGGTATACCGGTATACCGAAAGCTTGGCGAAGCCACAGTTTTCCATGACTTTGTAATCGGAAGGATCGAAGTACACTCTTGCTGTAGAATCATCAGAATCATCCGTAGTACTGGAAAAAGTACTTTCCTGAAATGGTCAAGTAAGGTTCGTAATCAGTAAAAATACGGAAGCACTGTGCACGATGCTCAGTTTTTGCAGGTAAAATGGTTTGAAAAAAATTAAGATACTACCAAATTATACGAGTTGGTCAAGTGTCTGAAGTTCTTTCAAGTGCAGCCGGTTAAAAACGTGGCTGGTGAAGAGCTTTTGAAATCATGTCTTTAACTCGAGCGAATTTTTCTTTTGTTTTTTTATTTTCGCTGTTGCAGGCAAAATAACTGATTTAAGGTTCGTACTGGTTGTTAATGCTGCAGTGTTCTTGCTAAAATAAAACTACTCGAGTAAGAAAAAGCAAAAGTTTTATAGTGCCTTTGGTGGTCTGCGTGCGCCCTCTGCGCCGTGGGTCACGCGGCTACTTTCGCCGTGAATGCAGCGCTGGTCGCAGGCCAGTGTCAGCACCGCGCGTAAAGGTTTCGCTTGCGCCCTGCTGCTAATGCCAAGCACGAGGCTGCAAAGGCCGCAATTACCGTTTTTTAACTCTTCGACGGGACCCGGCCGAGATTCGAACTGGAGCTTACCACCACCAGCCTCAATGTTGCGCGCTCTATCCCACTAGGTCACTTAGTAAGGCAGTTTGCGGAAGTGTCTCCAAAAATAGAACAAATTATATCCCATTTCAATAATTCCAAGCATACAATGCGCTTTTGACTTTTAATTCACGTATGAATATTCTATTTTCATCAAAAGATATGAAGCTTTACTTTATAGTTTCCATTCAATAGCCTACCGAAACAAAATCAGACCACGCGAATGAAAAATAATTCTTCAAATACAAACTCTGAACTACTGGTAGTCGGCCGTTTGGCCATTTTTGCCATCTCTGTTTATTAGTATAAACTCATAAATTCACAAAATAAATTGCATGGGCTGGTGTATAGGTTGACAGACAAACGTTTTTGTAGATGCCGAACATGGCAAACAGCGCAACATTAATTGAAGTAACAGAAAAGTAGCACAACTTCAAAGTTATTGAACTTCCTATTTCTGTGAACCTTCAAACAGCGAGCAACAATTTTGAATTACTGTAAGCAACTTTTTTTTAAATTTTCAGTCCAATCAATTTTTTGAATGTCTAAATCACAAAAGTTCTTGTACCTAAACCTGAACAGAAAAAAGGCGAAGAAGTGTGAGAAATCGAATTCTAAGCCATAGACTGAGTACTGAGTCAGAATACATTCGGAATTCGTTCCAGGAAGCTCCCTCATAAAGTACTGTTTGTCACAGCAATATTGCAGAACTTGTTGTGTGCCTCAAAAGAAGCTTCTTTTGAAGGGAAGGCAAAGTTTACAGAACTTGTTTCATTGCATTGGCGATGCTTTTAAACAAGGGTTCCCAATTTTTCTCTGACCATGTACCTTTTCAGCATTCCAACAGATGAACATGCACCCATTCACAGTTTTGAAAGATAAGCATGTACCCCTTCAGCATTTCGACAGATGAACATGCACCCCTAAAATCTTATGGCAAAATATTTTATCATGATTAATCATAGATATATTCAACAATAAGCATATAACGACTTTTGAAGATAATATTCACTGATATATGAATACATTTTTGGAAATAAAAGAAATGCAAATATATATTTCTCTTCTACTGCTAACCTTAAATGCACCCCTTTGGATAGGCAAATGTACTCCTAGGGGTACATGTACCCCAGATTGGGATCCTCGCTTTAAATAGACAGTATTCAATTAAACATTGCGTATTTTAGGAAAACTGGCTTGTCATTTCATAAGAAAACCTTCTTTTCGTTTAATATATTGACCTTTGTGCAATCACTATTTGATTTGTAGAAAGATCAAACTTGAGGTATAAGCATGTACATGCGTAGGCGTACGGGAAAGCATTTTACTCGGGGCGGGACGGAAACAATTAGCCCTTAAAATAACAATTTGCCCTAAAAATAAACAATTTACCCCAAAACAACTTTTTAGTTTAATCCGAATGGGGCCGCTTGCCCTGAAAAACAGAGTTTGTCCTGAAAATTTTCGCTGTATGGAATATATTTTTACCATTCAGGATTTTTGAACAACTTGCGCTTGCCCTGAAATTTTTCAAACTCGGACGCCTATGTGTATATGGGAAACCGGAGGAAATTGAGCTGACTGGACTTCACAAATTACCAAAGCAAGTAGCGTCTTTTTGTCGTATGCAAAGAAATCTTCCAAGCTAAGGCTCCTTAGCACTTTAGATCTAAGTGAAGTGTAATGCACGACAATAGAAAAAATTGAAACGACAAAAATGCAGGGATAACCATAACACGACAACTCACAGATTTCGCCGGGTCTCCTCTGCCTTTGTTTAGAATGTTGCCAGCTCCTGTCATCATGCGCGTGGCCTGAATACGATAAAAAGCCCTGCTCTTAGTTTGCTTACTGAGTGATTCAGCACTGGCCAATCTGGCAAGTTCGTTCATATCGGCGTCCGGATGCTTTTTCCTCAAGTCCCTCATTAGTTGAATCATCATCTTACGGTTGGTTTCGGGATCTTCGATCTCCATGCCGTTAACCAAGCGAACTGTGTGCTCATCCACACCATCCTCGTCATATTTGTTTTCTCCTATGTCCTCCATGTTGAGAACGGTTGCACCGTTTGCCTGGTTTTCTTCAAGTTCACCGTCTGCTTCGGTTTCAACGATGATTTTTTTGTTGTGCATTCGGTATCGTTTGTGCATGTATTTATAAATAAGCAGACGCCGGTCAGCGATCCATGCTAGTACGACTAAAATTGGAAAGAAAAGGAAAGTAACCACACCTTCCCAAATTTCCACAACGCCGTATGAGCTTACAGAAAGAATGATGTAAAGCCAAATGTAAGCAAAAATACTCCAAACAGCAGTAACAAAAAATACCCTGGGATGCTTGATTCTGCGAGTTTCGTTGTCAGGTATGACGTACATGCAGATGGCAATGATGATGAACAGGTTGAAAGACGCGCTGCCAACGATTGTAGAAGGACCCAGCTCTCCAGCTCTAAAACCTTTACGCATTACTTCTATCACCGACAGCATGATTTCTGGAGCTGATGAACCAAGGGCCATTAATGTAAGGTTGGAAACCGTTTCGTTCCACACACGAACAGTTGTGCTTGCTTCCTCACCGTTCGGCTTTCTGTAAACCAAGACTTTTTCCTTGGAAGTTATCACCTCGATGGCTGCCATGAAACGGTCAGCGACGATAGATACACCAAGAAACAAGTAAATTAAGGACAACAGAAAAACAATAGCTCGCCCAGTAGTATCCGCTGCAGTCAACTGCGACGTATCTGCCGGTGGCCACAGAGGAACTACAAGCCCGCCTTCACATTTCCGTCTTTTTCCAGTTACATTAGAACTGCAGCGATATACGTCACTGTCCGGATCAGGTAGTTGACCTAATGCAGCAAGCGGACAGTTTAAGAAAACTGCCAGGTAAAAGGCGAGGCAAGGCAAGGAAGTTTTTGCATCTTTTGCATCAGCGAATGAAACTGTAATGCGCCATTTACTGAGGCTTGGTTGACATTGCACTCGCGATAGCTTCCGCTGAGTTGCTTGGCCAATGTTATTTTCTGCTGATTTGCTTCCAGCGACACTTAGTTTTCCATCTGCTAGTTGTGTCATAATGTCTTTGTTCCACTAGTTTTAGTTCACGACCATATTTACAGATCTACTTGACTTATCACTCCTATTCCTGATTCCACCTGCATAAAACACAGTACTTAACTCCTATAGTGAAGAAATACATTCGAGAACTGCCGTGGTTAGTGGTTTTTCATGATATTATCAATTAACAAAACAACATTGCAACACTATTTTGCGCAGCAATCAAAAGAAGTGAATGTACAGGGTAGCGGAACTTCGGAAGCATTAACTGCCTTGTGTTCTGAAAAGGAATTGTATCAACTATAACAATTCATGTAAAAACTTTGAAAAGAGCGAAGCGTGTAGCTAAGGTTCTACCGGTTACATGGGCACTACTCAAAAGGATATTTTGTACCTGTTATTAGCTAAACAAAAACAGGCAAGCTTTCGGCGTTGCTTGAAGTTACTAGCCTGATTAGCATAAACTTCCAAAATTTCTACAGTTTGTGGACATATGGGAGATCAATCACGTGTTGGATTCCAAACGTGCTCTAATTCTAGCTGCCCATACTGGTAAACCATTTCGTTAAGCCAAGCCTGCCCTGAACATAGTTTGACAAACTAAACATCAGTCCAGTGGCTTTATGCTGGAGTGATTACCTTCGCTTTACAGTCTCTGAATAATAGTTGTAAATCCCACGCCTGGCTTACCATTTTACAGCAGTACAATTGGAGCTGGTTTCTACTGCAAAAATAACTGAATAAAAATGTTTGTTCTAAACTTTCACCGATTTATCCGAAAAGGCTTTTCAAAACTTAAGTACTTGCTGTAACGACATCGTTACGCTGAGTTTCCCACAAAACGCTTCGTATTTGACGCCACCACGTTCGGTTCGTTCTCAACGCCAGTCTCTCGACCACTGACGGTTGCTGCTCCATTGACCCATACCAGATTCCCAATGCAGCAACTGTTGCGCATCGCACACCGCACTGCGCTGCTCTCCTGGGGCAACACGAGGAATCGGCTTCCTAAACCGAGAGAAGCAGGAACACCACCTAATCGCTTGTCAGACTTGACGCAACCTAACGACCATGTGTCAAGGCGAGTGCAAGGTTAGAGCAGTCTTCTTGCCTGCATCCGTTCTTCGTATGGCCGTTCAACCCTCGGCGAGTCACAATAGCAGCACATACACCGTCAGCGCTTACTGTTACTGCTGACGTCAGCACCAATCGATAAAAGTAAACGTCGTCGTTCATTTCTAACAAATCCTCTGCGTAAGTTGCGTCGCATCCACCGCGCTATTTTCAACAAGCAAAAGTCAACGAATACTCCGCATGCAACAACCAAAACCTCAGCAACTGCACACGTCATAGGTCTATCCTTCGTTTCACCCAAAGAAATACGCGTTGCTCACCGGCGTGACCCATGGGAAGACTAGAAGGTTAATATTGGTACCTATAGCGTGCAAAACTGGCACTCATGCAGCGTCGTTGAAAACTATTAGAGAAACATACTTAGCGAGCGTCATATCAATGCACTCTCTCCGACTCTTTATAGAAAGAGCAGCTGTTCCACCGCGTCATCGAGAGCAAACTGTTGCTCACCGACGTTTCGCAAGCTGCGCATTTGCCGATGCAGGACAGAGCTGGGACGCATACAAAAGCAGTCGAAATGCCCCAACTGCGTAGTAAAAGTTTTTGTGAATGAACATTTACACTATTGGGACTATTTTAAATGCGCCTAGTTTTTAGCAACTACATTTCAAATTTGGTACACGAAAAGCGGGAGTGCTAAATAGCCTTACAATAAATACTACGCCCAAAGCAAACGATACAACTGACATCTTGCAAACGTTTCGATAACAACTGTTATCATCTTCTGTGCATAGCAATCTCAAAGAAGTAGAAAACTTTTCGTGCATGATTTGGTTTGTCTGAGGTCGTCAGACATTGTTTTTGGTTAAGTCGGCATTTGATTGAGGATTCACTCTCAGCTAAAAACATTTTGTCTTTTCTGGAAAATCGAAATTAATTTTTTTGTTGGTAACCTTGAAATTAATAACTATTGCTACGAAAACGGTAAATTTTTGGAAAACTCTTTGCTAAGATGCGATATTGAATATCTTTGCAATTTGAATAAGTGGTTTGGCTATGGCTATGCCTTACAACCAAAACCTAAAAGTTTCAAAAATACTTCCCCAATCAGTGCAAAGCGATTACCTAACTGCAGAAAAACTGTTTCTGTATTCAAAAGTTAAGAGTATGTCAAAAGCAATTTCGCACAGAAAGTACTCGTGAGTCAAATCGATTGTCACGACTAGTGTAGCTACAATCCTCAAATAGAAAAGAGTTTTTAGACATTTTTGCACCAGTATATCTACAAATGTTACTTTTTGCAAAAAGTGCAAAATACTAGTAAAGGAATAATGTTAAATTAGGAAGCGTGTAAATTTCTGGTTAGCAGCATTCCTTAAACGGTTATCTTGTCATTTACTTCAAAACACAGACTTTAAAGCATCGCGGAATATACTTCTTACAACTACAGAAAAATTTTCGTTTGAAAGTCAGGGAACTAAAATCTATTGCATCAACTATATTTTTATGAAAAAACAATAAGATTGGTAATGATTTATTTAGTCTTCGTTATAATGTTTTATCATAATTAAAATTTCTATGTATGGTCCGTATCTGTAGACAAAACGATGGACCCAAGGCCAAAAGCCTATATTAAAAGTCTGATCAAGCGCTTGAACGGTTTTACCTACAGCTGAAACATTTGTGCAATGCAGTCGTTAGCAGCCGTTTTTATTCCTGACTAATATTTAAGTGATAAAGAAATTGTATCGTGTGCGTCCTTGCAAGATTACGTCATTGTAATGCATTCCAGATAGCCCTGCGCGAACTTGTCAACATTCTAAGTGGTGCAGACTACAGATTCGTGATCAAATAACCCGATTTGATGATCCGTAACCGACACGGTGCTGGGAGTTATTTGTGTCGCTCTTTTATAGCACCCTCTGGTTAACGGATTGCAGCAAACAGTCCAGCCGTAAGGTTTGTAGCAGCGTGGTTTTGCAATTGAGGTGGCAAACACGACGACGACATCATCAACCAATGACGCATTTTTATGCAGTATGGGCTGCATACGGTTCATTAGTTGTCTGAAAGTTAAAAAAAAACTGCTTGGGTACGTAGGTAAAGTAAATGGGCACACGCTATATGGGAACGTAGGAACAAAAATTGTTTTAACTAATATTTGCTTTTTGTATTTGGAAAAAGTTATGATTTACGGGTCAGTAAGAAGTGAAATATATCATAACTTATCATAACTTGTTTCACAAGAGAGACAACTGTCAAAAAATTGAAGCAAGTCATTACTTATTTTACAACACAGGGAAAATACATTTCCGAAACTATTTGAAAGAATAAGAAAAATTCAAAATCCATAAAAATTATTTTTCTTTTAAGTTTCGGAAAATTTTAGTTGAACGATTTGATTGCCTTCTCCTTTAATAACCTCTGAATGATTTAAGCTATTAATCCTTCATGAAAACTATCACCAATTTTGTAAAAACTGTTGATCACTTTGTCGCATGTTTTCCAAAGATGGAAAACTTTCATACTTTCAACTAACTTTTGTTTTCATATAACAAGATTTATTAGTGGGATTCGAACATTCTAACAAGAAAAAATGATTAAGCTCATACAAACAGTTAAAAATAAAAATCTTACTTAATTTTGAGGATTACTCTACGAACAAATTTCGTTTTAATTTTGACTAAATCTGATTATATTTCCAAAATTTTGATTTGGAAGAAATCTTATTGTAGACGGATTGTCTGCATATAGTCTTAGTTATCCTATGCCAGAAGTGGAAAAACATTTCAGCGAGAGGTCCGCGTAAGTGGGATAAAAAAGTCAAAGCGCCGCACCTTGGAAATTGGGCGGTGCACCCTAAGATAATAAAATGTGTAGACAGTATGGTTAATAAAAACAAACAAATATTTGAATCTTTTTTTAATTTGCTGCAGGCTTCCGCTGGCTATACGACATCCCTGTATTATATTATGCAACGCATCGACAACCCAAGGCGTAAGCTGATTTGCTTGATGTCGCTGTCTTATGCTGATACTGCTTCTGTTTTTAGCAACGGCATGCTGGTTTATACTTGAAGCGTTGTTCCCACACGCATCTCACTGGCTTGAATTAGCTCTTTTCCATGGTTCAGATTGAATGCGCAACAATTTTAACCATTCATCGTTGTTCAGCTTTCGTTATTTCCGTTACGTCCTCGATAATAATATTTAAAAGATGATCGAGTCATGTGGACAAGTGTGAAAATGATACAAAAGCTACTTCTTAGCACAAAATTTGCTGTCGGAAAACTTAAGAACACATAAAATTTTAACTTCATGCAACAAGTCGGGTTTAAAAACCAGGCTGCGTATGTAACCTAAGCTTCAAGATACATAGGAATGATTTTTGACACAAGCAGTGATATGTGAAAAGTTGTGTTTTTGACTTTTTATTGGAAATGTGGTTTTCACAAATATATATTTTTGTTTTGATCTACTGGCAGTGACACCCAAGAGCTTGTCATGCATTTGGTGTTTTGTACACAACACATCTTTTGAAATATATTTTTCTTACTTTATAGGCAAATACTCTCAAGATGGTATTTACAGGGACGCTAGGAGCATGTACAAAAACCTGGTTAGTTATCTTAGTGAAGGTCATAAAACACTATGTAAAAGACAAAAGGTTTTCGTCAAGATCGCGAATGTATAAATTAGAATTTCATGTCAAGAAGTCCGCGCTGTGCATCAAACACAAGCCCCAACTTTTTACTGATAAAAAGTTTAGGAAACACTCAGCTTTTAAATGACAAAAAGTTATTTTTCCATCCAATGTGGTCTTACACACACGCTTGTAAACTGCTGACACGTCATGAATAAAAACGTTACAACAACAACAAAAACAGTCTGCAAATGCTTTCAGTATATAGTGTACTGCA
>Ga0210059_1005134_pt1 | contig 21063 bp, 14 predicted proteins | sample Ectturendosymbi2_FD_188042 | JGI IMG/M metagenome (GOLD analysis project Ga0210059, IMG submission 188042) | Ecteinascidia turbinata endosymbiont from Florida, USA - Sample 2 (SPAdes) (version 2) | ecosystem: Host-associated > Tunicates > Ascidians > Unclassified | place: Key West, Florida...
CCATTTACGCACTGTTCCACCAAGATTATCGATCAGACTGCAATGACTGCTGTCGCAACAGTATCTGATACCACCGCGCAGTAAAATTCATGTAACGATTTGCCTCTATTGCTGCTGATGGCGCAAGGCTTGATGCCATTCTCATGTCAAACCTGTCACCACTCGACGATTGGGCTCTTAACTGCGTTCCTATTCGGTCATGTAAGATTTGTGTGGTGGCTCCACATAGCCGAGCTCACACTTCAATCTGTAAAGGTTTGCAACTGTCGTTAACATAAACGAACAAAATATTCTGCGGGACCGACAAACAGCATCTCTATAGGCGAAGTGACGGTATAGCCAAACTTGTAGCCAAACTTGAAATATAGCCAAATATAGAAACATAGCCAAACTTGAATAAACGTAAAAGATAGGAATTCTGCCGGGACTGACGAAAAAGCGTCGTCATAGCTGAAGTCGTTATAGGCGAATTCTACTGTATTTACTTTTTTTCATTTTTTCATAACGAAAGCATAAACTGTTGTCAAACGGTGCACATTGCAGAACAGTGAACCAGCCGTGATTGTAATATTCAAATGAATCCACGTTCGATCAAGTACATTCTCTTCGAAAGTGAGTGTTAAGCAATGCCGAAAGGACGACGATCTTTTTAACAAGCGCAAATATTTTTTTAATCAGTCAAATTGTTGAAATCAAAGAAAATGGCTCTGGAGAAGCATTCAAAAAAAAACTTTGAACAAAATTGTTTGTTTCCGTCAGAAACACATCAGGTAAATAAAAAATATTATTTTTACTGCAATTCAATACAAATAATTTATTTAATTTGTGAATCACGCTGAAAGTAGCTGCCTGAATCCCTCCATACGTTTTTCGACTCAGCATATTTTTTTTCAGGAAGCCTGAGAATACGTTCCATGCATTGCAAACCCAGGTGAAACGATGCGGTGTGCTTCATAAAAAGACGCCAGCTGTTTAGTTCGCAAGAAATCACCATCATGCCTTCCCGTACCATGTGTTGCTGGAAATGAAGTGAACCGAGTTAGTAAGACAAGCTTTTTGATGCTTTTATCCACTGTGCACTGCCGCTGCCGCTGCCAGTTCAGCTGAAACGTGCACATCCACCACCGATAGACACTTTTTGTTAGAAGCTGCACGGGTGGTTCTTCGAAACAAATGCAAGTACTCACTGGTGCAGTACCACAACTCAGTCTTCCGTACAGTCGGTAGTTGCATGTTTGTTTTTGATTACTCTTAGCTCTTTTTTATCAAGGATCTTAAACCGCAAGAGTTGACTAAAGGCCAATTCCCCATACCCAAGACGCTTCTTAGCGGCATTCAGGATGCATGTTTAAAACAGCAAAAAAATAATTTTTTGACGAAGGTAAAGGAAATAAATTGAAGAAATTTTTACTTTTTACAGAAGGAATTGGTAAGTTTATTTGTGATTCAGTGTTGTTAGCATCTTCCGACTTCGTCAAAAGTCACTTAGGTTTGTGGGACTGTGCGCATCAATGCACTTTGTGGCAACCGGTGGCCTCCAGGGTGACTGTTTTTCGTTTGTTGGCACAGTCCTTTGTTCTTTCAAAGTGGTCTATTCTGATGATGACTGGAACTGAACAATTCTTGATACAGGGCCCCATGCTGTAAGTAAAACGCTGCCATTTTTTGTTACATTTCATGCTGCTGTTCCCTTTCTAAATGCCTGGAACACACCCTTTAAAAGGATTTGTAAATTGAGAATACTTTACTATCTGCCAAACGTGCGAATCGGAACGAGCTGCTAAGGTCAAACTGCACTGTGGGTTGACAAAAAGGAAACTAAAATTTCATTGCTAATGCAAGCATAGGTATGTATGAGAACACTTCTGGTCGGTTTCAGCGTTTTGACAGATTAAAATATCCTGCTTAACAGATACTTTAGAACAGTCCTTTTTGCAATCAATTTAGAGGGCCTTGCAGCATATTAGTAGAAACAACATGGCAATATACAAGGTTAGTTTCGTTGTTGAAAGCATGGATGCTCATCGAAGGAATGATTGTGGATGTGAATTTAACAACATCTATGCTAACAGCAATTTTCGTTCTGATTTAAGTGCTTCACGCATGAAACGCTGTTTCAAACATATCAGGTTTTGGGTTATCTCAACAAAAGTGACAACGCGAAAAATGAGACTCCAAAGAAATCTTGATGGTATAGAATTCAGGGGTTCCCAACCTTTTTTGCTGCTCGTACCCCTTTGTCAGGTCAGAGCATTCTTAGTACCCCCCAAAATATTTTGAGATATATATTGCTCTATAAGAGATATATAAGCTGCTCTGTGACCCAAGGATCTTCGTACCCCTTGATGTTCAATCTCGTACCCCTTGGGGGTACGAGTACCCCCGGTTGGGAACCCCTGGTATAGATGGTTGGAAAAAGGAACGCAGTGAAAAGAGTGTTTAATGTATTATTGCGTCTTATTATTGCCCGGTGCATGTAGCTTCCTATTAGACACAGTATTTCGTTCAGTCGCGACAGCTCTTATGGCAAAATGCATAACTCAGAAACCAGCACTTTTCTGGTTGCACAACCAGGCAAAGGGTCAGGTTTCAGTCGCACTTCCTGAAAGCGCTTTGGTGCTGGGCCAGGACACAAAAAAGCACCCAAAAACAATACTGCCGGAAAATATGGTAGTGGTATTTCAGCGCCTTGCACGTTGCTATCTAAGTCAGTGTGTAAATATTCCTTTAACCAAATTCGATATGAATTAAGTCTAAATCTACTGTTTAAGCTGAACTGCTGTATATTTGAACTGTCGCATATTGTTTAGCTTTCGTACGATGTGCCCATGCAGATGCACGCGTGATTTCAAAATATGTAGCATTTCTGTTGGAAATAGGCTTGCAAAAGATCGACAATTATTCCTTTAGAGCTTAGGCTAATGAATGTATTCCCAGAAATATTTATCAAGTCACGTTTAAAAAATCTCCGCCCTGCTAGAAAACCACCCAATATTTTCAATATCCCGTTTGCTCGGTAAAGGTGTTCCTCGCGAGCGGACACTTCGTTTTTTTTGCAAATTAGCGCGACAGCCTTCTGACGGCCGTACCGCCGTAGGTGGGCTCAACACAGCCGCGCAATGCATCACCCAAAACGAGTCGTTTTAACATGTGTTTTTCAAACTACATGGAACAAGCTGTCGGAGAAGGTGCCAGTCGGCAGCGACTGTCATGCTTGTGATGAACATTACGTCTATTGCCAGCGTGCATCGCATGTGGCATGTGAAACCGACATGGATATTGCCTGCGTAATCGCCAGACAGGACAGACGCTTGGGGATGTGATAGATGGGTTTTGCGCCAGCGGAAGACAGCTTCTCGCCTTTTCATGCAGCGGGCCATGCGATCGAACCGCACCAACAACTGCCGCGAGGCATGTCTGCGGTAATTTTCTGCGAAAAATCGGCTTTTGCGACTTGATGCGAAGTTTTGGTTCTAGTCGAAATATGCATCCGGTTTGCTGTCTCCCGGTTGGCAGCGGCGGAAAACGCACAACCGGCATTGTTGGTTCTGCAGTGACACTTGCTTTTCTAACCTGAACTGCATCGATCAGCAGTCGGTTTCGCTGCGCGACAGCTAGTTTTTCTAGCGCAGTGTGTCAAGTGCTTAAACTGTAATCAGGTGCGAAAAAGTGATGACCTTGGCTTACGCTCAATTTGACCAGTTCGTAAGATCAGACGTTTTCGCTTTTGAACGCAAATCAGTCTATCTTCAGCACGTGAAGATACGAGCTGAGAGAAAACACCGAGCAATCAAGCATAACGAGACCAGTTGATTGATAACTGCGGATGCGCACGTCAGCGCAAGCCAGAGCAAGCTTTCAGCTTTGTATCAATATCGAATGTGGCCATCCTTTCAACCGCTTTTTCTCTTTCTCGGCTTTTTCCCGGCCTTGCAAAATCGCCCCTGATGCTGTTCGGTAGCATCTCCAAACCATGTGTGACGAGGTCAAAAGTTAAAACGTTGTGGGTGGCACGTTCGCGAGGGTCGACCCACTAACCACGGCCTTTGAACTGCTGATCTTATCTCGCATCCCAGCGCATTCCAAAGACATTGTGGCTTTGAGGACACTGAACCGGCTGCCTTCGTTCCGTGAGGTGCATACAAAGAGACAAAAAGTATTTCCACGCTCGTCAGCTGTGACACTGCCATGCAAGCATCGAGTTCCCTTTTCAAAACCTGTTGTATTATTCACTTGTCTCAGCAACAAACTTGTGGGCAGTCGTCGTGGTCGTCTTCAAACATTCCAACTTCCTAAACCCTTATAGCTTCTGAATTGCTGATACTTAATGCCAGCTGATGTGCTTAGTAGATCACACCGACAGAGTTTTTATAGTACAACAGGCCCCGTAGCCAAGTTTTAAGATTTAGGGGGCAAAATACATTTTAGGAGGGCAAGATTTTTGTTTTTTATTATTTGTTTAATAAAAAATTTTCTGGGCGCAATAAAATTTTTGGGGGTCAAAAAAATTGGGCGGCACTGCCCCGAATACCACCGCGTTGCTACGGGCCTGATACACAATCTGTGCACAAAAGGATATCAGCATTCTTCTTATGTTGCCCTTCCGCTTTAGCGAGTAAGATGTTCAGATTTCAACCGACTTAAAACTGTTCTTCTATTGCGTGGCACAAATGTCCTATACACACTGCTTTTTAATGAAAGTTCATCACAGGTGATGGCAAACGCACGGAAACAGTGAATACTTCAGTTATTTTACTAATACCATAAAACCCTTCTCTTTTGATGAATGCTTGTGTTTACCTGCCAAGTACCGCTGGAGTGTAATTCCACTTTCCAAAGTGTGATGCCACGTAGATGTAGTGGATTCGATTGAACAAATCAGATACTAAGCAACAACCGGATTATGTTGCAGTAACATCAGGCCATTTTAGTGCATTTGCACTGAGCGTGACAAACAAACGTCCTGTAGCCAGTGGCGTAACTGATGGGAGGGCAAGGGGGCGAGTCGCCCCCCTGTCAAGCTAAATGTAAAAACTGGGCCCCTTTCATTTGGCATTTTGATATTTAGTACTCTTTAATTTGTTGTTTTTTTGCGTTTTACGGTGTGTTTTCGTTTTTTCATCTAGTATGGACATCCACGACATCCAGAAATTCACTATCATTTCTTAACATTTTCCTGATTTTTGGCTAGTGGGTCCCCTGCGGTGACCAGTGGGCCCCCTTCAGCTAAGCTTTTTCCCTCTGGCTCAAACCTCTAGTTACGCCACTGCCTGTAGCCCAAGTGGGCTAAGATTTTCAAACGCTTCCATTTACAAAAAACTGCCTTGCAAGCGTTCTGCTTCTGCCCACAACAATGTTAATGATTTTTTACGTTTAAATTTGGAATGTTGCAAGTGCGCGAGAAAAAGATCTTGCTACGCAAATGGTCTGGTGGAACTACGCGGTTGCGCACCTTGGAGCGGACATTGATCAAGAATCAACATTTACTCGAGTGAAGGAGGCGCAGAATGCAATGAAAGAAGATGAATAAAATTTTGCTTTATTTATATCATTCTTTGGAAGCATGTGACGTTTAGAGAATCTATGCCATTTAACATGGTTTGCATTTTTTGCAACCGAAAATAGCTCATAATGTTCTTGAAATCAGCAGAATAGTTGGTATGTACTGTAAAAGTTTCTTTTTGCTAGGAAAATCTCTGGTACTTCTACGAAATTAGGTAATGATTGTTTGTGTTGATGCTGAAATAAATGATTCATGGTGCCTATTCAGAGCAGCTCGTCTCTTCGTATAAATTCTCTACTGCTTTTACAAACAAAGCATTTCAACATAGACTGCCGGGGATTTTGGAGAAAAAGTTTTGAACAAAGTGTGCAATCAATTTGTTTGGTGTTTTTACTAAAGAAGCTTGAATCGTGATTTACTTGCTCGTATTGTTTGGTTTCTCTTTGGAAACTTACAGTAGATTGCCGTACGAGCTTCAAAGCGATTAAGTTTGCTGCAAATTCAAGAGAACTGTGCTTGTTCTTTCAGATCAGCGGCAATCTGTGTGCGCTATTATAAACTATTTCTCCTTTGAAAGCATAGTTATCTTACTGATTGCAAACAAAGTTTAAATTTTCGTGCTAATGGCTTGTGATATTTTACTGTATTGCGGTACAAGTTTTTTTTTAGTTCCCGTGTTGCCATTGAGTATCGCTTCATCGACTTATTGTAACAACTTGGTGTTGTATCAATGAACGTTTTCTCAATGACAGGGTAGTTCGCTGCATAGGCGTAAGCAGCAGGACCTTCCACACGTACCTGTGCTTTCCCAGACCTTGCACCGCTTCGCGTTGAATTTACTTCCCGTCACCCCATTTGAAAGTTAAGGCAAAAAGCTTTTGAAAGTAGCGTAGTCGCCCTGCGACGGAAAAGCGTCAGGATGTTTGCTTTGTCAAGAGCTGGCCCTTTGCAGACAACCTCTAAGCTGTCGTTTAATTCGCTTTTAATTACGGACTCGCGCATCACAAAGGTCCTTGGACGTTTACACAGACCTGTCATGTAACCTTTCCTCAAGTGTCCTGGCAGTTCATGCAGCACGCTGTGTACCTGACATGAGTCAGCCTAGATTGATATGCCAGATTTCTTTCAAGCAAAGTTATGGAGCCTGACGTGTTTGTGCAATGCTTCGCCTTGAAGCTTTGAATTTAGCCTTCAGGGAGCAGCTTGTTTTGTTCCCATTCGCGTTTGATCAAAACAGCAAGTGGAGAAGTGATTTGATCGGCACCAGTGCTAGTTATACAGGAGATTCATCTTTGACAAGTCGAAGTATTGAGCGCATTTGCGGCACTTTGCATCATGTTTGGAGGACACGCATGACGCACAATCTTGAAATGTATCTTGTGGTTGACGTTATACATATCACCATTTTCCTCATCGTGATTGGCCGAAACCTGACAATTTTCCTCCGTGCCAGCAATCACACCCACCGCTGCAGTACGCACGTTGGTTTAATGAGGGTTGATGCAGCGTTTTCGTCACAGTTTTGACAGAAACACAGTGGGAGTGAAACAAAATATGTGACATGAATTGCTTGGTTGTTGTTAGTCTTCAGGTTGCCTGTCAACTGCAATATAGTCTTCAGATCAACGTGGAACTATCAATGCTTTCTAGAGATCATCACGTTCATAGAATGTGTTGCAATGTTAACCTTTTAGGTTTGAATAAAAATCTCGAATCAAGTATTTGTTGCCACCTATATTTACTAATGTGTAATTTCAGAATTTGGTACTTGAACAAACTCCAACTGAGAGAGCAAAGTTACAGTCTTGTGCTTAGATTGTTCAAGTTTATTTTGAAGCTTATCTTTGTTTTAATTTCAGTTGAAGCGGATATTTGTAACTGTACTGATTTTGTAGAAGAGACAATTTTCACAACTTTATCAGATAAAATGAAAGCTGTTGTTGACAAATTTCCGACAAGCTTCTTTGTTCCTGCTCTCGCATAGTGAAGATTGAGGACTGAGTCTGCATGCGATTAAAAGTGTCGGTTTTTGAAGACACCTTGGGATGACGAAACGAAACTTTGCTTCAATACTGTGAAGACACGCCGATTCGCTTAGTTTTACACTTAACAACAAAGCCTAAACCTACTAAATGTTAATAAGTGATAATATCAAATAGCATTTGATCATATCTTTTTGAAACAGTTTTTCCGGCATACAATCATGAAAGGTTTGTACAAACTTAGCATTGACCTGGAAGAGAATAATAGAAAAAGTGTAATCTCAACAAATCAATTTTAAAGATGGACGCAAAGAGTTTCTGAATTTATCAAATAGTGACAAAAAAAGAAGTTCGGCTGACGTGAAAACATCTGTCGTAATTGGACTTACTAATGGTTCCATTTCCATCCTGGCAGAAGCACGGACGCTTGCTAACCTTATTTGAAAGCATTGCACATAATTGGCGTGGCTGCCAGAGCTGTAGATAAGTGAAAGAAACTCAGTCTTAAAACAATTTATTTGTTGTTTCTTTTGCCTTTTTTATTAAAGTGAATATTTGCAAACTTTTTAATACCGGTAACCTTCAATGTGCGGTCAACCGATGAACTAGGTTCATTGTTAGACTAATCCAATGTTGTTGGGCATATATACAGCTAATTTCTAATAAAAACCCTGGGAAGTTTCGGACTGTACATGAACATACGTAAACGTGGTTCAACTTGAGGTTTACCATATAAGCAAACTTCAGACTTTTTTTACAATACTGAATAACAAATTGAATATATTCCCAACTTTAACAATCATGTGACGCTGGTAAGCGGTAAGTAAGTTAAAAAGTCATTAAAAATCATCTGCTTTTCATAAATGTGCTGATGAACAGCATAAAATAGTCCTTTTCAACTTGTAGAAGTTCTGCTATGGAATGTGAAAGAAACATGGGTCAGACAAGTCAAACAAAAGTAAAACTGGTTTACAAAAAAACAGTATGGTTTCAATAATATCTTCCCCAATGAAGCTTTAGATCAAATTTTATGAACTTCAGCCAAAAAAACAAGCTTTCCACGCTCACTGTGTTGGTGAAAGCGCAATAACCAACCTCACAGCTTCTTGCAAGACATGCGGGTATATTGCTTCACTGGTACTTTTTTCAATGTTCATTTTTTCACCCTCAGTCAAAGTTGACTTGACTTAACTTCACATTTGAATCTTTCCAATTCCCTGCAAGGCTTTCACCTTTCAAAATTGTCTATCAAGATACTTTTCGTAGGCTGAATCTAAATCTTCATCCGCTTCGAATACGAAGATGACGAAGACAACAAAGCTGATTCGCTTTCTTGCGTGGATTTAGTTCGTTGACACACATCCATGTGACCAGCCAAACCCTTATTCATTCATGGCTGCAATGTTATATAAAGCGTTCTTGCTTAAAGTGTTTGGTGTTCATTGAGAAATATTCGGAACATTGAATCAACACAAATCGCAACCAGGATTATGTCGTTGTCTAACAGGATTGTTACACGCTTCACCGTCGCCCTGCTTTAAATCTTCAGCCAATCTTCCAACTTATCTATCATGAGAAAAGCTCCTGGTTTAAACAGTTCGACTGTTGTCCAGACTTTGCATCTGTACTTTTTAGTAGCTTTGTAATCATCCTCAAGTATGCGTTACAGCTTAGTTGCTTGCTGCCACTGAGCATCGGTCAGAGCAGCACGTTAATATCCCTAGTCGTTTGAAAATGGCTTAAACTTCCTGCATTCGTTGAATCATCAAATGATAGCTTCTCCACATGCTGACTTCATCTAAAACAGCTCCTTTGCTTGCTCGCCGTTTCAGAATAGAGTTTCGAGAATGAGTTCCTGCTACTACTGCGATTTTTCTCAATTTCATAAACAGATTAGTAACACTCATTCCTTTTTATACTGTCGCGTATAGCACGTTGCAGTGCGCGAATGCTACAAAACGCATGTGATGAATTCTTGCTGACTTTGCAAATGTGTTTCCAAGCGATTCGTCCAATATTTCACTCTGAATCCAATCATCTTCCAAATATATTTTGCCAACTTTGCGAACTTAAACTCGGTTTCACTCCAATTCTTTTTATCGGCATCTTTCTTACACATCATTTTATGCGTGTTGTGAAATCTCGACCAAGGCCGTTTGAAATATTTTGTTCAAGATGGAGCGCTGGGTTCTTCGCCAACAAACGCATTAATTTTTGCATCAAATCCCTTGTCTTCTTCCTGATCACCTTCGGATTTGTTACCCTGGCATACGTAATGCGCCGCATGTTTGGACAGGAATAAGCAGATACGGCAGATTCGATCTTTTGTTGTACTGGCAGAAAATAGTCTTTCAGAAAACATTGCTTGTAGAAAATAGTCTTTTGGAATGCAGTGACGTCCGCGCGCTTTATACTCAACTTGAACTAATGCCCATGCAAGCAAAAGCATCACATCTTGTGTTGCACCTGCGCCTCGTGGGTATCTCGTAAATGTTATCACAAAATTTGCCGACGCTGGCAGAATCCAGCAGAATCTACTCCTTATGTCAAGGTGCAAAGAGTAGCGTTGATGGAAAAGCACTGACAAGTATTATGTGATGAAACCGTCTGACTTGCGCAGCATCTGTGTTGCAATCTTTACGTGGAGTTACCGATTCGGCTTTTGGTCGTGTACTCGCTTGTGCCATCCGGTTTAGCGGTTGATATGAAAAGCACGCACTTCGCTTTTCCTTGCTGCTCCGAAATTCTGGAAGCTGAAATTATAATCTTAATATATTTTGACCTTTCGTCAGTGTAACCGTTTAAACACAAGCATGTTAAGCGGCAATTCGTGCATTAGCGGATCTCGTCGATAGCCTTGTTTTTGAAGTGACAGCTGCACTTACCCCGAAAGTCTCGGGTTGTTTCAACTAAGTAAACTTTCCTATAATTTGTTTTGACAGATTACAGGGTCTCTTTTGTTGCAGTAAGTAGGATGCTCTCATGACTTTTGAAATTTGACTCGTTCTTCATGGCGACGACATATCGTGATAATTGAGTGAAAGCTTATTTATGTGAAAAACTACAAACCACTGAATGTTGAAAATTAGAAACATTTAACATACTCCTCCTTATGTACAAGTTTTAGTTAATCCAATGTGCCTTTTGCAGTATTATTTTATAAACTTTTCGATTCAAACTAAACTAGTGTAAGTATATAAAAGTAAAACATCGATAGTCATTGTCATCAACGAAAACGTACGGAGCTAAACAGATTCAAGAACCAACCTAACAAATTTGATTTCAGACATGCCAAGTCACAGAATGAAAGCTTTAGCAGTAGATTGTTTAATTGAGCGTGGATTGCACCCTCTGGGTGTGTGGGTCATTTTCCCGACTACGACTCCATTCGACCAAGAACAATGACTCCGACCCCACAGCCCAAAATACACATCATTTACTGACATCATTCAGTGAGCGTCGGTTGGGATTGGGGCCCAATTCTTAGATTCTTATGCACCCACTCGAGATCCAGTGATCCTGGGGGGGCGACGTCCGAAAGACTGCACTGCGCTGCCCTGCTTTTGCAGAACGGATGGGAAGTTCCTCATAGGGGACGTTTACATCCACTTGGGGTCGTCCCACGTATTGTCGGAGATTTCAAGTTTTGAGCATTTTGTTGTCGGTGTACCGTATATGCAGAACACGACCTAATTGCCTTTTCTTTGAGTGAGCATATAGTATTGCTGGTCCTTGGTTCCCCAGCGCTCCTGAGAAGGAAATGCATCGGCTTCAAAAAAACGCAGTTGTTACCAACCCACGACAACATCATTCGGTCAAATAAGCATTATTAGCAAGAAGATATTCGCCGAAACAACCCAAAATGTCGAAATAGCCGGAAGCTATGAGTACAGCAACAGGCGCGTAGAAAGCAGAGGCGATAAAGTTGCATGAATTTACAGTATGACTTGCAAGCCAGTACGATGTGTGCATTCACAACCCCTCAAAATCAAAATGGCCATAGCAAGTTCAGCTGAAAGGGTGAAAAACTCGTGCGCGTAATCGCAAGCGCAAGTGTTTTTCTAGAAAGGTAAACCACAAACTGTTGAACCTCGAAAAGTGTTATGGACTGTGTGCGTCTTGAGTTGGCATCTTCCAGTTACGAAAAGAAATTTAGGCCGATTCACGACAAAAGCACATAAACAATTCGCCAGTTCTCACCCGAACTTTAGGGACTCTTAATTTCAAGATTTGCATCGGCATCGAATTCGAAACTACTCTCGTCTCGTAAAAGACGGTCGACTGTGAGCAAAGCCTTGGTTAGTCGGTCGCGCCTCACTCCTGCACAAGACTTAATCACTTGCCAGCGTTAGTGTCACCGAGAACTGATGTAGCCGGTTTCCATTTTTGACTGTTTAACCGGAAAAAGTTTTAAGAATAGCACTGTACCACGTCCATTGTTATACTACTGTATATGCAAATAAGACTTTTAGTGCAAAAGTTACCTTTGTAATTCATGACCGTGTGTGCCAGTATTTGGTTGTAACATCCTGCTCTTGGCACAGTTACTCGGCAACTGATGAAACAATTTTTGCCACCAACCCACAGAAACTTAATCGGTGCATTTGTGGTTTCTGACTTTCGTAAAAGGTACTCACATCAAAAAACGATTGCCATTATTTAGTCACCACTTTTCGCAGCACTACGATAACTCCTGGTGCTTGGTCAACTAGGGCAGTGATGAAGAATGAGATGCTGTTGCTAGTAATGCCAGAAAATCCTAGCTACATGCTTAGCACTTGAAAAGATATGTTCCTTTCTAGTTTGTGCCGGTCTGTACTAGAAGAGCACTTTACGAAATAAAGCAATTATATTGGCAGCTCTAATTTGATAATCTTTCCAATGCACGCACAGTATAGTTAATCACCTTGGTACTGCCTAAGAGCACACAAGCGTTGCTGTATACCCGCAAGTGGAGAAACATCTAGTATTGGAAAACCAGTTCAACCGCTTTAGTGTTTTGTGGTTTGTTTAGGTGTTTTTACGTGGTTAGAAATTTCAACGCAAAAATATTCGCGGTCTACACTTGTTCCTCCCCACACAAAGTGTATCACTTCAAAATGCGAGTGAGCATGTCTTGCGTTTCTTGTCTTTTCGAATAATTCGTGCTGTTTTACCCAAGCAGCAGCTTAGTCATCGCCATATCAATTTGGCGATCTACACTGGCTTTGATACAATATACCATCAGGGTGCGTGGTCTAAAAATATAGACAAGTGTTGCTAAGTTTGGAATAGAACGTAAAGCGACGAGGACAACACACCCTTCAGGCTCTAACGGCTCTCGTTAAACTGCTGTACAGGCGGCCATAGCTAGATCGCGGGCATGCCGATTCTATGAAACAATCTAATCGACAACGCCGAAATGCTCTGGCTGAAAGGTGTCACGTTTCTCCTGCGTTCTGCATTTCTTCCTGTCCGGGAGCTGAAGTGAACACTGGACGTCACTGAATAGCGGCGTTACGCTCGCCGAGACCAGATACAACGGTGCAAATCAGCAATCAATTAACGTCACGATATACTTTGCTGATGTGCCTCTCGGAATGTGCCCTTTCAAAGCGTTTTGGATGGCAAAGGCAAGAGTCTCTGTTGCAGCGGTAACATTTGCGAATGCGATGGTTGGTAGTTTTTACAGTAGGGATATAACAAGATTAAAACGGTGCTGCGAGTACAAGAAGGATAATTTTGTGCCTGCCGGTCACAATTCACGAAATTCGCCAATAACTCGTGTCTTAAATCAGCTGTCCTTTGTGATGAACCGGTTGTTTGATGAAGGTGCTGCGAATTAGTGAGGCATGTGTGAGAGAAACGAGTTCTCTAGATGAATAAGATCGTTTTTCAAATTACGAGCTTGACAAGATTTCAACAACAGATACCTTGCAAGTGGAGGAGAATTCCGTCTTAAGTAGCTGGTTTTTCAGTTTTGTCGTCGAGAAGAGCCAAGCGTCAACGATTGTTACACTCCGAGTTTGTGACCTCTCAGAGGAAAATTTCGATATTGGGTACTTGACTTCAGCAACTTGCTCCAACGCAACACTAAAGTTTCATCGTGTGGACTCGCTAAGAGCCATTTGCTGATCGTTAAGTGGGTTTCATTGTCTTTAGAAGTAGCTTTAAAAACGGCTTCAACAACCAGCTTTCTATTTCGCAGTTTGTAAAACCTGTTTCATAAACAAGTTTACGATAATATTCGATCCTGATGAAATGCAGCGATTGAAGTTGGTGCCTTGGTGGCTGTACAGAGATTGCTGGTCAGCTTGTTGAATGCCGGCTAGACATTTGTGTGTCTTTCTTGACAATTAAATCTTATACCACTTTGGCAATTAAAACAAAAAAATGGTTGGATGCAAGAAGTACGAACTTGGTAACTTTGAATGTTGCATGAATTTTTTTCATTTCACCCGGCTTTTGGGAAATTTTCAGATGTTTGTCTAATTTCCAAACTTTCCGCGCGGTTGTACGAAATCGCACAGTTAACAATCGATTGCTTTGTTCTCAGCCCTATTTCAATTTTATTTAACCTCAAACGGGAGCATATCCTCCTCAAACGGGAGCATAGCATGCATCTTCCATGTAACACTTTTTTGACGTACTTATATACAATGTGTAGTGCCAGACATCAGCATAGTTTAGTTTGGTCTCAACTGGTCTTGGACCAGTGAGCATTTTCACTGAGCAGCCATTAGTTTTCTTATCGTTGGGAAGTCACTGAGGCGCTGGAGTTGATGGTGCTGAGTAACAGATGGACTTAATTGTTAATAAGGGGTCGCAGAGTCAACACTCTCGAAGAATGAGACTTCGTGATATTAAACACCATGTCTATCATGTAAAAGAGCTCGTTTTTTATGAAGGCTCCCTTAGACCAACGTCGACAACAGACCAATAAACATCACTAACACTTTCAAAACTCCTGTTTTTTATGAAGTTCTAATGAGTTCGCTTCAATCATGTGCTTGAAACAGGGACGCCAATAGGTCTTTCAAAACTTCACTGGAGCAGAAAAGCAAACATCACTAGACTACAATCATGACATGTATCATACACCACAAAAAATTGCAACAAATTGCAGACATGTTGTTTCACTCAGCGGAAATATGGACGAAGATTATAGGGCCCTGGCTATGGGTATGACCTGATTTATCGCATCTACACACTCATGAAACGGACAAGATTGTTTTTGTTCAAATTTTTACACAACAGTTGGCAAGGAGCACATCGGTTGCAATTTGTTTCCAAACAAGCGTGCTCACACGGATCATCTACTTCACGCCAAACGTATAAATACACTCGATAGTATGCAAGTTTACATGAATGACTGATGTTGTGCCTCTTGCGCACGTTGTGGTAGAAATGCGTTGTACAGAACTTCAGACACGTGCCATCTTTTCAGTTGAACTTATTCCATATTATCGCAGCATTTCGCAAGAAGCTGAACCAAAGGGCAAAATGTTAACTTTCCTGTCGGTGCCATATTTTCGCAGTTGTTGATATTTACTCTGCTGGTTCAAGAACCATGTCGACCGATGAAAGTTTACATTTGCGCCCGCCAAAGGTAAGATGTTAATCAAATTTTTGAAAAACTGTGCAAGGACTTCTCTGACCTTCTCGCATGAGTTCGGCTTGGATCAGCCAAGTGAAAGAATTCGATTACCTCAGCGTCTGAAAGAACACACCGACGAGGCAGTTGCGTTGCATTGCTTTGGATGAGTAGCTGTGCCACAGGCAGTTTATACAATAGCTAGGATACGTGTGTAGCGTTCCCGCAAGCAGTTCATCGCGCTCGCCAGGAACGTCAATAAGAAAACTATTGAACACAAATAAATTCCCTGTACAGTCATGGCGCATTAAAATCATACCGCTGGTCACCACAAATTGGCAACTATAGCTCTTCTTGACGTACTATTCTTCAGGAGTTGCAGAGGGAACGAGAGGCACGGCACGTAGCGCAATGCACCTCGGTGGTTACGATTTCTACATTTTAAAATATTAAGCCTATGTACTCTTGTGCATTGAAAATATCCGTACTGTAAAGATTGTAATGGGTGTTTGGCGCCCACGCAAAAGTTGATGGGTTCGTTCGCACAAACGCAAGCAAATGGGTGCTTGAATTTTGGTCAAACCAGATTCCACATGTGCAAGATTTTCAAGGAAGGTTTTGTTATCCACTAACACTTATTTGCAGTTAGTTTGCTGGCAATACATTTTTTTGTGAAGTGAATATTTGTTTTCTGCTGGTTTACCAGCGCGGAAACAATCGTACAGCAAGTATGCGATTTCAAATGACCGGTAGATCAGCAGTGACAGCTGTAGGTTTATTTCTTTTGGGGGGTTTTGCTGGAAAAACTTAATTGCCATGTACGAAATTCTATGTTTGTCCGATAGGAAGGTCTGCAAAATGGGTAAACTTTTATATTTATGATTAAAAGTTACTACTGCATAGACACCTTCAGCAAGCTGCTGTTTTGTGTGCAAAAAGATGGATACACTTTAAAAGATTAAAGCCATTGGAAAAGTTGCATGGTGCGTTTTTAATGGAACTGTTGATAAATGCTTCTAGAAACCATGGCTTGCTGTGTAACAATCGTGACAGAGTAACCACTTGTAACATGTCGGTTTTGACATTATTTTGGCTTGATATCCATTCAACTGGAGCATCACATCCAGCAAACCGGAAAGTTGTAGCACTGTGAATTGTATCGGTGAATGTTTGAAAATCACTCAGCGAAATGTAATTCGTTTCAAAACAAGTTTGTACATACGTTTTAGAAACTGCTGTGTATAGAAAACGTACTGCCTGGGGCAAAAATGTGCACAGTAAGTTCGTAACCAGAACGCTATGGACGTTCGTGATGCATGATGCTCTGTAGTGTTCTTCATTTTTTCCGACAGGACTTTTTGTGAAGATTGCAGTCATATCAAAAATGCCAGATTCTCTGTTTGCAAGTTACTTCCTTATAGGTGCACAAATTGATTAATTGTCTGTTCGCAATGTTCAACAATACCTGTAAAGATAAACTTTTGGATGTGACCGAAGCATCAAAACCTTTTCGTTGCTCTTTTGTGTTTCGTTGAGTTCGTGGAGTACTGTTCTGAGCAACCGTCCCTTCGATTTGCACTGCATTTTTCCATGCTTAATCAAACAGCGGTGGCAAACTGGCTGGAAGAGTTTTAGAGCCTTGTTGGAGACCACATCCATTACTCGTAAACGAGCACGAAAATTATCTTCTTCCAGTTAAAACCCAGCAACATAAGCTGCAGGCAATGGCCCACAATCCCATTTGGCACCGATATGTTTTTACTTTGTTTGAAGTGTGAATTAATGTCCGGAAGGCTGTCTGCCCTTCAGTCGTCGTTGATGGTCCGGATGCATATTCCTCAGTAATCGCAACAGCGGTATGCGATGTCGAGATAAGGGAATGCCAACTGTGGATGACTTTATTTATGAAGCGAGCGGGAAAGAGACGCAGCCGCACTGCCGTGTCCGCCCCTTAGTCATACGCTGGCACGAGTTGACTCTACATTACTGGAACACTTCTCGCTACTGCTCTGAATCCGCTTTGATGTCTTCGTGTTCTAATAATCGACGGTTTTTGCATTGCGCGCAGTTTTTCCTCGACAAGTTGCCTTTCCTAACAGGCTGATGTGCCATGAAAATGTAGAACTCGAATTCCCTTTTTTACCGAGAAAATGTTTGAATTTTCAAGGCGACTCATCAAGGTTCCATCAATTCTTACTTGTAGCGAACACAGTTGCTGGCAAAGGAGAAAGAGAAATAAAATTTTATTTTCTCTAACTAGCAGGTTTTTTGTTGCTGGGTGGCGGAACAAGTTATGGAAATCAATGATTTATGAAAAAGGTAAATCACAATAAATCAGGGGTTGAAGACAAAAGGAACCAGAGATTTACCCCAAGGTTTAAGCCTTTAAGAGACACTTTCTTGTTGCCAGTCTTACAGTTTCTAAGGTTTAGCTAACAATGTGTGACAACTCTCATTAAAATAATGTTGAACGTTGCTGACATGGAAACCTCCAAATTAGAACCAAACGATTTTGCGTATTACTTTCACCTTTGAATGTATAGTATATTGTCGACGTCTTCTCATCGGATGTTTTCTTCAACATGCTGCTCGTTAGACGTAGAATTGACAAGTGGAAATAAGGTTTGCCGTTTTTCCATTTTCGCGCGTCAATTGCGTTTGTGCTGAGAAGCCGCAACAGGGCTGGTCGATGACTCGCCGATCACGACAGGCCAAACCAAAACGGCCTTACGAGGTTACGAAAACCACCACAGGTCGAAGAAGTTCGCGAATTGTTTGCTTGCTGCTCAAGTCATCACAGCGATCTTTGCTACGCTTTTGTGCTCCATCGTTGCTAATATGTCTGACTCTAGGTCGACTGTGACAGCACTGGTAAAAGATCAATCGCTAGGAGCAAATCCTTGATCTCTTATTAATGCTTCATTGTATGCTTGTGCTTGGCAAAACACTTTAAAATGGTTTCTGCTAGCCCTTATAAAACATTTAGAGGTTTTTCGTTTACAATTTATGGTAATGTTTAGTTGAAGTTGGCAAACGTCCTACCTGCTAGACTACAGCCGTTTCAAACTTACCCTCTACCTATTCCTCGAAAAGGCAAATTTGATCTTTCATTTTAATTAGTTACTCAAAATAGAACTTCAACAGTTTGCCCATCTTTATGCTAGTTTACAATATTACAGAAAATATGTTCGAACAGCACATTTGCCTTTTTTGCCATAACACAGCTGAGTTTTTGGTTGTTTGTCATCGAAATGATGCAGACATTGTGATAACCTTCGGCTTATCTTGTTAGACCGAGATAATGTCAGGATATCTTCATCATGACAGTCACAAGTACCATAAGAGGCAAAACACCTGGGTGGTGCTTCTCATGAGATGTTTTTTGATTTCAAATTAAACTATGTTGACTATCCTGTTTTTTCCTTCTTCGGCTCTTGAATTCAAACTTGTGCGACACTCATTCTCCCCTACATGTCTCGATAGCAAAATTGCATTTTCGTAAATGACAAGGGTGAAACCTTCCTCTTGAATGGAATGAAAGGTTAAATGAAAGGTCCATGAAAAGATTTTTACTGGGCTTGGCGTTTGCTCGTGACAACGAGCATGCCGTGGCTGAACATCAACTTAGGATGCAATGGAGGGAATCAAGGAGAATTTCAAACAATTCTGAAATAAAAGCAGAATGCCTTCACATTTTGTTGTGTCAGGAAAATATTTCAAATTGGGAAGATTAGCAATCCAAAATTTGTTTCTGTAGTTTGCTTCCTAGACTCTGTTCAATTTTTGTGTGAATTTATGAGGACGTCGGAATTATCGTCTCACACAGTATGTTTGACTTTTACAAAAATTTGATATTGCCTGTCAATAAAATCCATTGATAGTTGCTTTGAGTTTAGAAACGGTTGGCGTACATTCTACAGTTATTTTGCTGAAATTGAAAGTTCACCCATGTGGATGTGCTCATCTAAAAAGCAGTAAGTTTATTTTTCCTCTGCTGATTATGTGTTGAAAGTTTCTTCAAACAGAAAAAAATACTGTTGTTCCGGATCGTAGGTTTACTGCTTTTCTTAATAGGCTTTTCTTGATTTACGAAGGCTTCTGGTAGACACTTGTATTTAGGCATCTTTTGTAAAAATACTCAGGTGATAATTAACGCTTGGTTTGATCTTAAAATATAAACTTGGTGTTATGTCGTTTGCTATATCAAAATAGCATCTTAAATTCGCACAAGTTTTGTGAATTATCTTAACTAACTTTCTGAACATATTTCGTTTTGTGTTTTTTCTCCGTTTTTATGATCTTTACAACTACGTTATTAATTTATTTGCAAAAAAAACACTTCTTTCACCACAAAAAATGTATTGCTGCAGGTAAATTGCAAAGGAATCATTAAAATTATAACAAGGCGTCTTTTCCGTGTAAGTTTATGCTTCCTTAGTGAAGTCGCACAATAGTGGTGATATAAATACGTTTATAAATATACTTTAAAGAACTGTTGGACGACCTTAAAGTTTTTAAGGTTGAAACAGAGAAAGACAAACATTTTATCCAATAGTTCAATGACTTGAAACTTCTGTTAAAGTTATCAGATATTTCAGTTGTAACTCGGAGCATGTACAACGACAAAGCTGAACAACTTCCTATGTAGCAATTAAAGCACGTGAGGTAGTTTGTTGACGTAATACTATGCTGAAAAGACGCGATTGAACAAAACCGTTACGTTTGAACAATCCAAGCAACTTCACGGTTAAGCTGGAGCCTTTAATAGCTTTTCGCTGGTTTCATATTTGAGGGTAAGGGTAACCCTCATATTTTTGTTGATGTGAAGTGTTTAAACGCAGACGCATCCGAAACATTTTTATTTTTGTTTAAATGCGATTGGAAGTTTTATTGGAATTAAAAACTGTTCCTCATTTAACCACCTCATAAGACCAGGTATATTGTTGTGGCGATTTCGTGGTTATCCTTATAATAATTTCTATAAAGGTTGCCTAAAATTAAAGTTGCAAGAAAACGATACAAAAAGGCGATATTTACATTCATCAGCCTCGAGGTAATCAAGCTACGGTTTTGAACGACCAGCAGTAGTTCTCGAGTAGGGCTACTATGGTTAATGCTGCTCTCTGCAGACAACGCACAGTGTGTAAGCAAGTGTCAACCAAGTTTTGTTCCCACTTTCAGATTTTTCTTTGAAAGCAGTGTCAAATGCGTGTTATTTTCTTTAAAAGGGATCTAAAACTCAAATTGCTCCGAGGACCAAATCAGGACTTATAAAGTAACCCGAGGGCCGCATTATGACGCTGACGCAACAATGGCGGTACCTGAACCTTACTAGAAACTGCTTTTACATCTTATTTCCTGCGAAAGGTATCATGAGTTACAGGCAAATCAATTCTATCCGTCTCTACGTTCGTTTGAAAGGAACTTGTTCACTCGCTAGCCGAGCAACACCAGCGAATAAACTAAATAAAGTAAATGTTAATTGTTTGAACATTCCCAAAAAGCATCGTGGGCTGCACAAAACATCCTCTCGGGCCGTATGTTTGAGACCTGTTTTAAACGTACTATCAGGTGTAGGACCTTGTTTGTCATTTAGCAGGGACAACCAGAGAGCTATATTACAAACTTTAGCCACGAAAATATATTTCACTTTTTTTATCTATTTTTGTCGAGATATTGAGCTGATTTGCAAACAAACTTACCGTATTTCCCCTTCTAGGAGGCAATGTCCGTGACGACCACGGCAATGTCCGTGACGACCACGTGGTTCCGATACGATTGTGCAACACCTGATACGTGCAAAGACAACCCCTGGTTGCCAGGACTTTTAATTTTCTAGTGCAGGTAGCATGGGCGCCGGAAGGGGGGGCAGGGAGGACCTCGCCCCCCATGGAGTTTGACATTGTCGCCAAAAAAAGGTTGTTTTTTCAATTTCGAGGGGTAAAAGTCAAATTTCAGCACTTTTGGCCCCCCCCTGGAAAAAATTTTGGGAAAATCCCCTACTG
>Ga0210059_1005135_pt1 | contig 21058 bp, 18 predicted proteins | sample Ectturendosymbi2_FD_188042 | JGI IMG/M metagenome (GOLD analysis project Ga0210059, IMG submission 188042) | Ecteinascidia turbinata endosymbiont from Florida, USA - Sample 2 (SPAdes) (version 2) | ecosystem: Host-associated > Tunicates > Ascidians > Unclassified | place: Key West, Florida...
GACAACAGATGAGTTACTGTAACTTGGCATTCGCGTGAGCTCCTCTGACATGCCGACATGCTCAACATCGCAGATGTTCAGCACTGTACACACTGCATCTCCTTTGCAAATGGCTGGAAACGATTGAGCCACAACAATTACTTTAACTGAAACATATTAATGTGGTAATAAGAAATGGAAGCGAATCAGCAATGCACGGAATGCACATATGTTGCAAGTACTGCTGGACATTACAGAATAAGCAATCTTCAAATCGTCAAAACTGTCTGTTGTTACTACATACACATGTTTGGACTGTTCCAACCAACTGTCTGTCTTTAATTTTATTGCCACAACATACAACTATTACCGTATTTTCGGGACCATAAGGCGCATTAACTGAAGCAAAATTTAGATAAGTCAAATTGTTTTCAACTCTTTCGAAATAACTCCCGAGTGCCGAAGTCGCCACTGGAAGTTTAATCTGTCACACATGCCTAATCCGCTAGACACGAATAGAATAAAAGTTGTGCGCGTGTTTGATTCGGTGTAATAGGATCTGTGGATGTGCTAGCGTCAAACCACATACGCTACTCATTGCAATTGTTGTTGGTTTATTACGCAACACGATGGTCTATGCAATTAAATAAATAGCACCGTTTACCAGACAAAATTGGTTCAAGATGAGAAAACACAACCAGATTCATACATTAGGCGCATTTTCGATTTTTGAGCAAATTAAAGGATTTTAAGTGCGTCTGTGGTCCGAAAAATACGGTACAAAAGTACAGACAACGCAGTACCTTTCCATGCTTGCACTAGTTTCTTTTGACATCACAATGCCATGAAGTTCATTTGGACTTGAAAAAGGTGCTTTTAATGTCATCCACTGTGCCAATCACACACTCCAGCAGGCAGCAGCAGATGCATCTTATTTCCTTTTTTAACTCTTGTTCTGGAGGATAAGTGAATCACTAGAAGGTCCTTAAGTATACTATGGCTACATCTAGGTGTACCGTGGCACTGAAAGCACCACACTGAAACAGTCAAAATATAGGTAAGTGAATTTGTCACTTATCTGCATAAACATATGTGGCAGTGAACATTTTCCACATAAAAAAACAAATTGTTGACACAGCAAGTCAGCAACGTTTACCATGGCAATATCGAAACATAAGTATACAAAACACAGCAACATCACAAGCAATTCCGATTTGGGTACAGATTAAAGGCTAACAACATAAATAACAGTAGGCCACTTAACGACTTGCATGGTTGAACTCTCTCAACACTGAAAAAGTGTAAGCCAAGAATGGAAACACTTACTGAATACCACAAGACATGAAATAATGTAAATACAGTACACTGAAGCCATCCAAGGAATAGAACATTTCTCTCAGCAAATACTGGAACCAACATAGTGCTTAGTTCAGGAGATAAACTGCACAAAATTCAGGAAGCAGAAGATGAAAAAGGGCATAATATTTGAAACTATGGCACACATCTGTGGTAATACTGACAGACCATTTTTTTTACAATTATTAGGGCACACTCGACAGAAAAAGCACCCTTTTAAAATTGGTTGTAAAATTATTTATGAAGGGCGTTGTCTTAATATTTTGGCATACTATTGCGTACAAAGAGTTGCTTTATTGTATGACAAAAGTTGAGCTTGTTTGGACTTGAATTAAAGTAGCAGTGGTTGGAAATGCAAAAAAGCATCAACTGTACCCCACTTTCCCCAACATTATAAAGCAAGAAATTACACATCTGCAAAAACAGTTGAAAAGCATTAGTAACACAACTGGTAGCAAATGTAGTGATAAAGCATGATAACTTGTAGTCTACCAGCTTGGAATTAATGCACACATTGGCAATATTTACATGCCTTTGTCAAAGAGTATCTTCTGTCACATTATGACATCCTTAGTTCTTCCAGTGACAAGGGTGGAATAGAAACTTAATACTGAAATTTAATTAATTCTCATAAACTTTAGCCAAAGCTTCAAACAACTGCTGTCAAATCCTCAAATGTATGACTACTTGTTAAGCACAAACGCTTTTACGAGCAGACACTGGTCATGACATATAATCAAAATGTTTTCTCAAACCTACAGTTCAAAATCTAGTATTAACAAATATCTACAGTAAATCTTACTGCCATGAAACATAAAACAGAACAAAAGAAAATGCATTACTGATAAATGAACTCAGCTCTAATTTGTACATTTCCTGCAAGCATTGAAAACTTATTTCTGGAAAATTGTTTGCAAAATTATAAAAATGGAACTGTTTGCAATCTAGTAGTTCTACAAACCCAATGTCCTTCACTGATTTAAACATATGCTTCAGCTGCACAAGAATGGTGTCCATTATTTCAAAGAATAATCCTCTGTATTGGACTTCTGGTTGCAAACTGAACCTTACTTTTCTGCAAGTAGGCATACCACATCTTTCTGTCACATTTTTCCAAATACCCTTGAACTTGTTAGTTTTGATTTCTTCAAGTTTTTTCATAGTTGTTTCAATTTCTTTGACGCAAAACAAAATGTCCATGGATTTTGACTGCAGAATATTAGAAAGATTTTGGGTAAATGGAAAAACTAAACCATAAATTTGTAGCAAAATGTTGAAATCAAAACCGGAGAAAGTCAATAAAAATCCTTGAGCTTCATTTATTCACTTCTGATCAAAACTTTGGGGAGTTTCCACAATATGCTCAAAAAGCTGCAATAGATCTTCCAAGTTATGTTGAACAGTTTCCACAAATTGAGCAGAATAGCTCCACCTAGTTGGAGCAAGTTTTGGAAACCTTGTCTTAACAATATCATCCAATAAAGACATTCTTTTTGATGATGTTGTAAAAAAAGTGGACAAACCACCCAAGGTGGAAAAAAACACATTACACTTTGCATTTGAAGAAGCAGCTTGGCTTAGTACAATATTAAGCCTGTGTGCATAACAATGAATAAAAATTGCATCTTGCGCATGATCTTTAACTTTTGCCTGAACACCATTCAATTCACTAGACATAACAGCAGCACCATCATATGTTTGGGAAATTTATTTATTTAGACAATCAAATTCTTTTAGCTCTTTAACAACCAAGTCTGAAATAGCAGCAGCATTGCGATCTTTACTTACATCAGAAAATCTGATAAAACTTTCATAGACTGCTCCATTTGAATTGACATAAACATATGACTGTGGACAACTGAGAGTAACAACTAACATCTGATGTTTCATCCAACAATACTGAGACATACATACATTTTTGGATTTCTGTTTTTATTTGAGCAAGAATAACACTGCCAACAGAATCAATGAGGTCATTTTGAATATCAGGTGACAAACCTTTGAAAACAGTAGCATTTTTCAGATGAGTTTGCATCTTTTCATCAAAGTCAGCTAAAAAATATGCCAATTCGATGTAGATTCCCCTATTGCTTGAATTTTCACTTTCATCATGTCTACGAAAAGGAATTTCTTGAACACCCAAGAAGCACGTTGCACGAATCAGCCTTTTCAAAACTTCTCTATTACGATTAACTTGTTCATTGTGTTTTGTGATTGCAATACTTTTTTAATTATCCAACAACACATTAATCCTGGTTTGACCAAATGTATTGTGAGCTAAAAACGCCTTCAGATGTGAAGCAGTCTCATCATGACGCCCAGCAGCTGTGTTCAAGTTATTGAGACCATCATAGCCACATTGGGCTGAGCTCCAGACTGAACTTTCTTTTTTTGAAAACAGCAGACACAGCCAGCAATACAATTTATTTGTTATACTACTTCCACATAACCAGCTGTACTTTTCATACAGTTTTGGATTAAATTTCCTTAAAAAAACGTGGTTTTGCTTCACAAGCTTCAACTCTGGTGTTGGCCTCCCTGCATCGAGTACACTTCTCTTCATAAGACAATGAAGTGAAATTTGTTGCCTTCAGCCTAATTATTACATCATTTTCAACAGCTACCACTTCCCCCACCATAACTCCAACCTTGTTCTAATCTAATACAATTGCAAACAAAACGCAAACTTTATAAAGGCCTGATACTCCGTACTTTGCAGTCTGCACCACTACTACAACGCAAGCCTACTGCCGGTCATGTGACTAGGCTAAGTGTACCGGTCGATTGCGTCACGCGAAAGCAAAACTGAAAATTGCATGCCTTGATTCCTGTAGTAATTTTGCAGTGTTTACGGAAAATAAATCAGTCGTTATTGAATTACTAAAAATTTTGATGATAAACAAACATTTCTGAATAAGAAAATTTCATACTGCAACAAACTAGCAAAAAAAGCTTGTCAGCTTTGTAAGTCTTGCATATTTAAAAAAAAACTTATTCACTTTCAAAATATCTTTCGGAAACACGCATTCAATCGCAAATTTTGAATGCGTGTTTCGCGTTCCGCATGTGTGTCTACGCATTTTTTTGCAGAAAACAAAAGCGAAAACTAACTCAACTGAAAGCCTCTTTTATGAAAATGAACTCAACGAAGATTTACAAAAAATTTTTGTTTTTGCTCCTGCTTAGGAGTGAAAATTAATTTTAAATTTTGAAGCAATTATGTTTTGTCTACTGCAAGTAAGGCATGCACTGCATGCCTTGCATTCATGGACGCTACGCCCCCGGCCCTGCTACCTGGTATGGACCTGTAGGGACCCGATTTTTATGATTTTAGGGATCCGATTTTCTCTTATTCTAGGGACCTGATGATGATTTTATCTGATTACAGGGACCCAATTTCAAATTCTACGTCAAATCTTATATTATCTTACGTCAAACCTTACTATATGAGCTGGATAGACATATCTCTTCTGAAGTCCATTTGAGGTGCCGGAACTACAGGTTTCATTTTGAAGTGGACTACATGGCTGAACAGCTGATTGAGCTGCAAAGTCGACATCTGTGGAGTCTCTGGCTCAATTTTAAGTGAATGTCCAATCTACCAGTCAATTGAAACAAATCTCTCTGATCTGTGTCGGCAGGCAATAAAAGTTATTTTGCTTTTTCCAACTGCATCCCGTTGTGAAGCTGCTTTTCAACATTACAACTAATTTTAAAACCAACTTCAACCAGAAGATGACATTCAGTGTGCCTTGACGAGCACAAACACTTATTTTGACAAACTTGTGAAACAAACTAAGGCAGGATTCTCTTTGAAATTTTGTGAATGTGGGCGGTAAACCAAAATTGCTTAAACCAGTGTTTGCATTATTCTCGTAGCCTTGGTTTACCTTGAGTCCGCGAAGATTTATACTGGTTCGGAAATAGCCCGTGTCTTAAAAAGGTTGGGAAACACTGTCTTAGTGTCATCAGAGTCCAGAGGTTCTTAACCGGGAAGTCGTCGAGAAATTTCCAGGGAGGCGCAAGCCCTCTTGCACTCTACAATGTGGGAAGTTCTTGAACGGAAATGTGTCCCTTCCAAGTGTTACGCTCGTGCTATTTTCACGCCGCTAGATTTTATTTGGTTTAGTTCCGGCAGGGATGGAAGTCGGAGTTGTTTCTTGAAATTTGACAGGCCGAATTCGGGCCTGCATACAAACATTTATCAAAAAATTATAAGTTTACAAACATTCTTATCGTTTTTGGTTGTTATCACGCCGCTGCAAACTGGGACTTAGTTCTGTGATATTGTAACACTACACAACACAGCCTAACAAAAAATTCTGTTGGACCGTTTTTACGCCAAATCCGAAAATGCACTTGGTTTTGCTGATTTAACTCTATGTTTGAGATATTGAATATCCCATATTTGTAAGATTCCTCCTAATTGGCCCTCTAAAGACCAAAATGCGTTCAGTTAACTCTTTATATCTGGAATGTTGGCTTCTTGCTGTACGAGATAAAGCAATGGTTGATTAACAACTCATCAGTGATATCACAATTGCCCAAAATGTGCAGTGCAGCGTAAGAGGCAGCAAGATACAAACGATGTGGTGAAAGTCCCGCAAGATGTGAGTCATTAATAGTAGCCTTCCATTCAATTCAGTGCATTGTGAGTTTGGAACAGGAAGCTAGCCTGGTTAAGTTGTATGCAAGTGGTGGAGCCACTTTCCTTGTGTAAGGTACGGAAAAAATTGTACAAAACACAAATCATGTCCTTTTTTTCTTCTTTGACAGAGCGTGTTTCAGATGATAGTTTGCTGGAAGCAACGGAAGAAACAGACAGTGACTGCAATAATTGCAGTGATTCTGTATCAACTGCAGCTACCAGTTTGCAAAAAAACTGCATTTGAACCGTTTCAGTCAGGCCCAGCTCAACGACTTGCGGTAGTCAAAGATCTAGCTTTTCCAAGAGGCAATTAATATCTTGTCTGCTGCAGAGGTGGCTGGAGTCCCTTTTTCAGACTCCGACTCTGCTCCTGTTCCAAAATTATTGAATCCGGGTCCAGCAATTTTTCAAATTTGAGAATCTGACTCTTGTTCATCATCGATCTAACCGAATTTTAGCAATGTTTTTACTTAAGAAATGACCACCCAGACTCCTGCTACTGCCGAAATTGAAAAGTGACACCGGCTCCGGTCCGGGTTTTCACAAATTGTGAGTCCGGTTCCGAAAAAAAACGAAGAATCCTGCTGGAGTCGACTCCGGATCCATGGCCACCTCTAGGCTGCTGTCTCAGCAGTGTTGCCACTCTATTATCAAGAAAAACCCGAGAATTTACCTTTAATAAACCCTAAACGGACAAAATGTTTTAAAAAAGTTGAAACCAAACTTGAAATATATGCTACCGGTACTTGCACATAAGAAATTAAGGTAATATACATTTTTTGCATCAAATTTTAAGATGCGCGAGCCATTTGATAAAATACGTCATTGCCGGCTCTGTTTGAGAAGTGTTGGTTTGCAGTCTCTATTGTGTTGTGCAAACTTGGTCTAGCTCAGTGATTTCCAACCTTTTCTGTACCTCGACCCAATATAGCAACCCAACGACCACCAGCTAAAGCTCGAATAAAGTAGTTACAATACAGCTGTGCATGTAAAATATCTACTCGCTACCCCTCCATCCAAAAATGCGTCACGACCCCTCTAGTGTCGCGGCCCTAGGTTGAAAACCACTAGTCTAGCTGTTGGGCTTCTTCCAATTAGGACCGGATTTAACGGGTGCATATGCATACAGGGCCGGATTTAACTGATGCGAGGCCCTAATCTACTTGCGAGGCCCCTCCACCACTGTTACGAGAAAAAAACGGAAAAGTATTAATTTGCGCAAAGCAGAAAATGAGAATATTGATGCTCCAAATTACGGTCAATAAAAAATTCTAAATCATTATCAGAGTGCCCCACAATCACTGCGCTTGTTGCTCCCTCCGACGCAAGTGTTCAATAACACGGGATTGTTGAAATGCTACTTGGCTGGCGGGAAAAGGATATTAATTTTTGCAGGCAAACCAACCGAAAACGTCACGGTTAAATATTTGACAGAACACATGGCCCACGTTTTTTGTAAGTTTCACATCTGTTTTTTCTTATCCGTGCTCAGAAAAACCAAACACATTGCACATATGTGTGGCGGCATGATGAGGTTAAAGCACACGTGAAGACCACTTTGTGACTCGTTTACTGCGGCTAATGGCGTAACTGACGGGGGCAGGGGTATGAACCTCCCCCTGAAAAGCCAAATGTAAAAACAAAGCCCCCATTTAGCTTATACAGTAGAATTGCCTTATAACGTCACTTCAACGGACAGGAGAAAGAGTCGTTATAGGCGAATTCTACTGTATTTCGGTATTTACAATTCTTTTCGTTTTCAGTAGGTTGTTGTTTTTTGTGCGTTCCCGTGATTCAGGGTTTTATTATACAGTAGACATCACCATCAGGATTCACTACTGTTTCCCAACTTTTTTCTAAGTGTTGGTTACTGGGCTCCCTACGATGAAAACTGGACCCCCTAGAGAAGTTTCCGCCCCTGAGTCAAGCCTCTTGTTACGCCACTGGCCACGGCTGTAAAAATCTCGCACACACGAGCAAAACGCACCCAAGTGGTTGCAACTGCTACGTTCACGATTGGCGTGTTTGCTACTTTTTCAAAGTGCTAAGAATCGAATGCACCGAACCCGTCCCGCGAAAGGATGTGAGGTTTGAACCAGTACCGTCACCAGAAGGTCTTCAATATGGGTCTTGACATTCTGAAAATTTGATAAAATCTCCACTGATTTATAGCTAGTGTTTTATATTTCAATTTAGAGGGGCTGAGCCCACCAATGCTCCCCATGGCGATGGGACTGGTTCAGACTTCCTTATGTCATTATTGAAATACGTATTAAAGAAATACAAGCTACAATCATCAAATCAAGTAAGGCTGAACAAAGCACAGTAAACATTTAAAAAGTTTTTGTCCTGGCCTTTTTCATAAAATCATCTATGAATTCATTAAAATTTGTCTGCCTAAGTTTGTCACCACTTCTAATGCACCAAATGCTCAGTTTGGACAACCTCTACTGGAACACTGCGACCCTCTGATTCGTTTTACATTCTTTTGAATCTTGAAAGACCTTTCTCCTGAGCAATTAGCGACCATCAAGCTAAGAAATAAGGGTCTCCGTGGTTGGATAGGCTAAGAACAGTTTTAAGTCATCAGACCCAAACGGGCTTTTGTCATTTACTTGGCGTTTCTCTTTCCTTTGTCCCTTTGGGGAAGAGTTCTGTCGTTGTCAGTTGGCAAAGTGACTTTTGCTTGCTCATCAAGATCTGTGATTTGCTTAGCATGAGAACAGTACAAATTTGTGCAAGTATAATAACACTGTGATTTTTGAATGACTTTTTAAAGAAAATTAAAATCGAAAAAGCACATCCACAATACTGAACGAGCTTAACGCAGCAGAAACGCTAACGAAACTACAGTATTGCTCAGAAGAAGCAACTATGTTTTTATTGTAGGATAATGCTGCTAGCCCTACACAACTCTTATCTGCAGTAAAACCTAAAGCTTGATCAGTTGCATTTCAAACACGAACAGCCACAAGTCCTTTCGCCGATTCATACATAACAATCGACACGATTCACCATGCGGCTTGCACTTAAGAACATAACAGCGTGGAAGTACAGAAAAATCCGGATTACGAGATGTGAAAATGGCAGAATTTAACCGCAATTGGCGATTCGGATAAACCGAAAAATGTTTGTCGCCAATGGGTGTTAGGTGATGTAACGATGTGTCGTTGGGGATTGCTGACGATTGAACAATACAGGAAAAAGCATTTGAATGTTTACCTTGATTTAAAGCACTTAAGCAGGGTCTTTGTCAGATTTTGAGTGGGGGGCAACTTTTACCTCGAGCTACCGAACCAATGTTTGTTAGCCTGCTGTCAAATGTTATCTTTGTGCTTTGCTTAGAAAGAAATACAATTCGCCTACAATGACTTCGGCTGTAACGACAGTTCGCTTATAACTCCGTTTTTTTACCGATCCCGGCAGAATTCTTGTCTTCACGTGCATTCAACTTCGGCTATATCGTCACTTGGCGCTTTTTGTCAGTTGCAAGTTTTCTTTACGATTTGAAGTGTAACTGTAAGCTTGCCTATGTGGAGCCACAACACAAATATTTTATGACCGAACCGAACATGAACGCACACAAGTTAAGCGGCCACTTGTTGAGCTGTGACACGTCTGTCGTAAGAATGGCATCAGAAGACAGCGCCATCAGCAGCATGGAGGCAAATCGTTGCATGATTTTTACTGTACAGCAGGGGTCCTCCAAACTTGCGCCCGCGAAGACATTTTGTTAATAATGAGAAGATAAATGACTACTGTATACGAAAAATTTCTTGATCTGGTAGAATGTAACATATCCCGAAACAATCATATTACGTAAGATGTCCGGTTCTGGAACTGTTGCGTAATAGCTTCGGTGTCCCTTCAGCAAAGAAGTTTGGAGATCCCTGCTGCACAGAATTTGGGGTTGTTGCGACTGTAGTCAGTTTGATCGATAGTCTTGGTGGAGCAGTGTGTAAATTGTCGAACACAAGAAGTAGTATCCCATTGTGGCAGGGATGGGTAAACGGCGGCCCACAGGGCAGACATACGTACAACGATAGTCCATGTGAAAGTGATTTTATCGATTAGATTAGAAATCCCGAGATTTTATTCGACACGTTTCAATCGAAACCGCATTTTTACTCAACCGGAAGTGACTATTGTGTAATATATGCGGCTCCAGGTAGCAATAAAGTTTTTAATGTGACCCTCCGTTGAAAATGTTTGCCCAGCTCTGCGTAATGGAGCAGAAATCGTTATCGTTAAATAGCGAAAATGATACGAATGAGCTTGCAAGATTTCGATCAAAAAACTAGAATATATCGATCGTATCCCGACGTTGCCTTCAGTGTAAACAACAATCTGTGTGCGGACGTAACTGTTGGCCAAGAGCTCCTCAAACAGCATTGCTCAGAAAACTTTTCTGGCTGACCAGAAGGATCAGATGTGGGACCGGGTATCACTGACACACTTTCGGGACCTTGTATTTCGAAAGCAACAGACCTATGTTGCTTGAGGAGCTCTGGGCTAACAATCACGTCCACACACAGATTGTTGATGACACTGAAAGCAACGTCGGGATATGATCGATCTACTCTAAGCTAAGAGATTCAGCATATCACGAGCTTATCAAACGTCTTCACGGTGGACGAACAAAACAACAGCGAAAGGTGAGAACTTGCTGCGCATGAAGACAATCCCGACCCAGACCACACAACGCAACTAACACAAAAAAACTACAATAATTTTTTTGAAACCTTTTATTGCCTTCTTCAAAACAAGAATTAAAGAACTTTATAGATAGAACTAAAAACAAACATTTCTTCACAGGTTTTCAAACGCACGAAAAAAAGAACATTGTCAAATCCAAACTCACTAAAGAAAGCATTTCGATCAACATACCAGCGGGTTGCTGCGAGGCACGATTTGAAAACACAGGCATGAACAACGACGAGTTGGATGCTGATATTTGTTAACGAGATGGCGAATTCATAATGTCCTGAACCATCCATAGCTTGATCGCTACGAGTGGTTTAAAATTTAAGAAGTATCTTGATTTTTGGGAAGAAACGGTCCATTCGTGCACTGCGAAACTACAACGTGGCACTGGTCTTGTGCTGACTTCATCCACGACTAGAGTATTTCGATGCATATATCTCCATAACCATCATCCTGGCGAATCGCGATCTTGCCCATCTTCGCTAACACTAACAGCACAAAGAGTTGAAATTCAACATTAATCTAAACTCTCGTCTCTAATAAAGTCAACACTTCTCATTAAGTAGTAATACTCTACTTGAAACCAGCCCGATTCGTCAACTCTGCGTTATTGATAAGCCGCTACAGCACGTCTGCGCACTTCTCAATATGTTTGGATCTATCAGCCGCCCGATGCTACCTCAAGCTCACAAGGAAGCCTCAAACACCTGCCGAACTAACTACACTTACTGAGGATATCGAAAAAACGTTGAGACGCTTCAGCCCTTCTGGTCGCTTCTGGCGGTGCTAGAGAAGCAAACTTTACTATTCCATCAGCCTGACTGGCCATTGCCTGTATCATCCTGCGTACAATTACTGGCTTAGTTATGCAGCGATATCAACTTAGATAGAACACTGCTTAGTATGCAAGCTTACTCGAACAGCGTGTCAAAGGATGGCGCTGTTGTTCCTAGCAACGGTTGCTCAGCGGAAGCGTTGTCCAACAATTCTCCACGAGGTTCGTCGATCATCTGCGGAATCTCTATATCGTTGAGGAACCTTGAAACACAAATCGTTTCTCAAACAAATGAAGGAAAATACCGATAGCATTTATGAAAGAATTCGGAATGTCAGTAGTGAAAAAGGTGACCTAGTGGAAAGCCTTTACATTGAAAGACCTTCGTCACAATCAAGTACTGTAACAAAAATTTGTGTTAAACTATCCCACACCAAAAGCGTTTCACGAAAATTATAACTTACGAAGCTTGGCGATAAGCGCAAGCTTTCGTAACCATGATTTAAGAATCACTAAGCAGGACAGCACTAGCAGTTTAAATATCATCATCACGGCTTGTCCAGCACAGATCAACGACGGCAGAGACGCTGTCCGCAACCACTAATGTAGCTTTGAGATAATTCGTTCCTTCCATGTGAACCAGCAGCAAGCCAGTTATCGCGGCAGGATGCAACTCGTCTGATGAGATATTGAAGCATGTCATGCATCTTTAAATGGCAGTTTATGGCGATTGATCGGCGACTGCTAACTGCCTGAGTGCTACAGAGATCTTTCGGCAGCCGGACATCTTGTCTCTCTCTACACATGACCTGCCTATCTGAGACGGCGCGGTTCTAGCATGGTGTGAACGTCAGTGATGCACGTAAGCTTCATCGTGCCACGAGACGCTTAAAAATACTACTGTAGAACACATACAACAGAACTGGAATGCCTTCAAACGATATTTAAGATAGTGGCAGTCAGTGGGATGTTGGGCACTGGTGGGATAGAAACGTTCTGATAGAGCAGTCGTTGCCAAACTTTGCTACGCGAAATTGGCCTACGTTATATTTTTCTCTACAAAAAATTGTATTCACAGCTATAGTTTTCACTTATCGGTGTCTGTTAATAAATTGCTTAATTTTTGTATACTTCCCTTGTCAGTTTTAAAAAAATGGCCGTTATAATTTCTCACAGCCATTTAGTTCATGTCGCATTTATATCAAATCTGGTTTTCCAAACGTTTGATCGAGTGATATAAATTGGTAGATTGAGTTTTCCTGGAACAAGGTGGTAAGTGGTGACAGTACGCCACCCACAAATGGTACTCGATCATAAAAAGTTTGGGAAGCGCTGTGGCTGTGACAGAGTAACACTGTCTTTCTCGGACTGATTGATATGTCGAACTTGGAACAAGCAGTTCCAAACAAGTTGTTCCTGCATGTCTTCCATTGACTGAAAACTAGAGTGGCGACAAGCGCATATAGAAGTCCGCGCATCAACGCTCGACGAACATTTGACTTGGAACTACGGCAGTGAAGAATGAAGATGCTCCCGATGGAGCGGAAGTGCAGCACGATACCAGAACTGCCAAGCAAGCAAACTTTAGTAATGTTTGAAAGATGTTAAACAGAGCATGTAAACAAACTTGCTTGACACAGCGACTGAAATCCAAATTTCTTAACCTTGATCCGTTGAACTGCACTGTCACCTTCGTGCTTGCGTGGAGCGCAGTTGTTATCTCAAGCAAGCTCTCGAGGCACCCCAGATTCCAAATCATGGGTTCTTAACCCGGGATCCGTGAATCCCTTAGGGGTCCATTAATGTGTTTCAGTGGGTCCGTTGACCAAAATCCAAACAAGAAAATTCGCTAATTTTTGTCAGCCTAGTTGGGCCATTTAGTAATTCAACTTAATCGCGCCACAACTGTAGTCTGACATGCAACTCCAGGCCTAACTAAGTAATTCCAGTACAACCTTCATGATGTAATAGTCCACACTTTCCACGGAATTTTTGCTGAAATGTTACGTGTGCATTGAAGTGAATAAGATTTTTATATTTCGTTCATGTGCAGGCCATCTATTGTTTTATTCATTGTTTAGTTAGAGTTTTCAGGGTCCGCAAAAAAATAGATATACACCTTGGGGGTCCGCGAGATGGAAAAGTTTGAGAAGCACTGCCGTAAGAACTGCAGACAGAGATCCATACACGTGATAAGTGATCGATGTTGTTGCTCAACGCATTTTCCGGCAATTTTTTTCGCATTTCCTGCCCTGGTGGCAACATCATGTTTGTTGAAGAACGACCGCAGCAAAAAACGTTCTTTCAGGAATGACCTGATTTGCGATGGCATGCACTCGAGGTAGGACGACCCGCCGTGACAGGATCTTATCCGCAACGGTTAGCAGGGAATCTCACCATGGGTGCTGCACTGCTGCAGTCCTTCCAGGTTGCCTTGTTCTTTGGGAAAGCTGATGCCATCGTTGCGACGGAGGATGCATCAACTTCCTTGGATCACTGAGATCCTGCAACGAAGGTGCCTGCAATGCACAGTTGAACCAAAACGCGCGTATTTCCAGCATGCGTTGGACATTGTCATTCATCGCCCCAATGAAGTGCGGCCCTGTTACTCTGGACCAGGCGATGCTGTCAGAACCAATGCGAACATAGAAATCGCCATCCAGTTCGACACAGTCGCCACGTGAATCAGAACTTCTAGTCTGATGTAGGCAGCAGCAGCAACAAGATGGGTGGTATGCCTGAGCTCGGGTAACAATTCATAATCAAGCAGGAAGATGCGGCTGCTGATTTGTGAGTACCACCAACAAAAGAAAATTCTGGACCCCTTCCGTGAGTTTCCCGCCATGGACAGGGTCAGACCAGAAAGGGTGTGTCGATGTTGGCGGAGTACTTCTTGTGTGAGCGATGTTCTTCACGGAAAGATCCACAACCCCAGCGGAAAGCTTCACTGAAAGCAGTGGTGTTACCAGCGAAACAATGGAGCTCTAACAAGTTAAGCATAGTTGAGTTTCGTCGAGATCGGAAGCATAGCTGAGTTTCGTGGAGATTTTTGTCCGGGACAGATCTCTGAGAATAGGTCGGATGCAGTAAATGATGCGACGGCTGGGACGAAACCAAGCTGCCCCTCCGTTCCTGGTACATGCTTACCAATAAGCATGCTGCGAGACTGCAGCTTCGCAGCATGCAGCAAAAGTAACAAGGGAATAGGATTTAGTTCTTAAACAAAACTATGTCAAAGATCAGGAAAAAGACAGTTGAGGAAACGAAGAAATGTGACGCCAAAAAAACTTGCACATTCCACAATCGAGTTCGGAAAACACTCTGCTGACAGCCTAGAGCACACATGACAAAAACTCTGTACGCTTATCGACGAATATTGAATGCTTGTAATTACATTACACACGAAAATTATCGGAAGATTTTGTTAAAATTTTCTTGCCCTGTAGACCAAGAAGTTTTCGTTACTGCCCTGGCAGGTCCGTACCTGGGGAAAACCCGACCGGAGACAGGGGTCACGGCTGACCATTGCTTGCAGCACAAATATAACTTACCGGGAATGAGAAAGACCTTCTTCCAATTCTCGCGAAAATCCTGTGAAAACAATGCGACGTTTCGTGAGGTTCTAGCATTGCCATGGTCTTGGTGTCAACTGAGTGTACGCGCGGTCACAAGAAGTCTTCACAAACAGTTTCTGAGTAATAATGAACACTGAGCCAATCTAACACCAAAAAAGGCGGCTAATTTCTCAGCGCAACTGAAAACATCAACCCCTAAATACAATTGTTTGAGATATTGTCAGATCAGCCTAATAGTAAAATCATTATGCGGACAATTTTCCAGTGATTCCAAATGCGTTGCATTGACCGATCCGTAAACCCTGAAAGTATCGTGGTAAGTTGTCCTCAAAGATGTTGTTCTTTCTTCTTGCGTTACCAGGTAATAAATCCAACCTCAAAAAAGGTTGACAAAAATCCTCACGCAGCAAACGTAATTCACCCTCGACTGAGATGCGATGCACTAGATCAGAGGCGGGGAACCTGCGGCCCGCGTGAACATCTGATATGGCCCGCATCAGAATTTTCGTTACCCAAGTTAATACACAACAGCGCGTCGAAACGACACTCCATGACAAGCAGACTCGTACAGTAGACAGTAAGCAAAGAGAAGCATCTCTCGCTCCTTGACATAGTTTTCTCTCCTTATTTTCCTTAGGGAGAAAAGGACATTATTTGAAAATCAAAATTTATTAAAGTTCGCGGCTCACCAGCGATATTCCACAATTCATGCAGCCCGTGATAGTAAATAGGTTCCCCATCCCTGCAATACACTAAGACACCAAAACAGAACACAGTGCGCAAGTTACAATAATGACATGAATTTCCTCGCCTTCCATATCCAAACTTGACCTTACACCCTGCTGATTGACCTCTCCAACAGCAGCAGGCTCCATGCTGATCCTACTTATGTCTCGAAGTGCTTGAATGCTGCTGCCTTCAGTCAGGGTAGTGTCATTTCGGCCATGCTGCAAATAAATTTACATTATGTACCATGGGTATTAAACATCTTGACAAGCAGCACAAACCTTACTTTGTCTCACAAAGAGCTCCAAACTTATCTGCAATAGCAATGCCCTGAACAAGAGCGCCATCTGTTCATTTAACGGTTTCACAGAAGCAATTGATAAAAGCCCGTTATAAGCGTGCAAAATCTCAAACACGCAGGCCTCACTCCCTGCTGCAGCGTTTGCATCGTTTCGTCCGATTTAACCTAGTCTAGCGCAAGCTCAATTCGTATGCATTTTCTTTCCTGGCACTTCGTTCCTCGAAAATCTTTGGCAGCTAAGGCGACGTCAATCTGTGCCGTCACGTCAGCCTGTGTAGGCATTAGAAAACCTGGCCAGCTGTTGTAGAGCCAATGGCTTAAGGTGGTGCTCAGTGCATCGATGTTGAAAAAGCAGACAACAGATAGTCCTCCAAAAAGCATACGCAGCCATCCTCAAAATCATTACGTACATCCAAAATTTGAGACGACGGTTACTCAACGTATGATGGCAATGTTGGCCTTGATGAAATCAGCATACGAAATCTCAGCACATTTTTATGGCATAATATGGAGTGTGAGTTGTCACAAACACTGTGCATAGAAACTGATTTTCGCGAGCAATTGCAACAAGTGAAATCACGAACGACAAGACCAAGAGGTTTAACTTTAACCGAGCGTGCTTGCAACTCGAACTCATTGCACTGGTGTGAAAACACGTTAGCTCGACGCTTAAGCCAAGACCTATTACTAAATGTTTCAAATGGGGAAAAACAGCACTTGCATTTTTGCCGAGAAACCATGGCCTTCTTCTGCACTTGATTGCGTCAAGTACCGATACCACCAGAGCACGGCGTCACTTGTCGAAACAATCGAATTCATCAGCGTAGACACTAGCGATCATTGTGGTCTAGCTTCACACTTACACTATAATCTAACAGAAGCCATCATTTTTTTCCCGCTGTGCTGCTTACATAAACCAAGACATTTATGTTAGTTGATCCTCTAGGCCAGGGATTGTCAATTGATTTGGCTCGGGACCATTTTGAATGGACCGTGTGTAGCAAAGGGCCTTTCAATGTAAATGGAAGCAAGTTGTGGCTTAAGTTAGCTTCAGGTCTAACGTTTACTGTGATAATTTCGAGGATATTTCAGATTTGAAGGTTTTCCTGTATGCTTCCGCGGGCCACTGAAAATGTTGGCGGGCCACATGTGGCTTCTAGGCCTTTCCAGAGCGCTGCAATGTGTCGGCTGCACATCCTGGGTGCTCCTAACAAAAGATGACAGCTGAAAATAGTACGAGGCCTCATCCGTTCCTCGTGGGTAGTTGTTCTGAATTGAAATGATATGGTAGAGAGCGTAACGGTATGGGTTAAAATACAACTAACGTATTTACTCAATTGCAATCCGCGGCTCAATTTTTTTCTCATCATTCGTGCGGTATTTTTTTTCTTTCGCGACACTGACTGCGTGTAAAAGTGCACCGCCCACCACGCACCGTCATCGGAAGAACGGAAACGTGCTCTTTAGTCGAACTGCTACACTTTAAAAATTCAAAACCGTTAATATGTACCAGCCTGCAGCGTGATCATATTTCTCGGCCAACAAACTCGACGCCAACGGAATAAAAACAAAATTTCAAAGCAAACTAGATTGTCCAGAAAACCTGATAAGACTTTTTCAGCAATAGCGGATTGTTTACGCTGCTGAAGATACTAGATGTGTGCAACAATTTTCAGCGTCACTTGCGTTTACCGCATAATATAACAGTTTACCGTTCCTTTAGAGAAGTTATATTTTACAACTACAAAACTTTCCCCCCTTAATCGTCTTTTTGTCTACGACAATAGCCAGGTTCGTAGTTGCGCGACAAAACAATGCGCCATGCAACAACCTCTCTCGATCTACTTGTCGTTTCTTCTTGTTCAGTAACGTCGCGCACTTCTTGAAGTAAACCTGAAAGCAAAAAAAAGCTTGCAAGTCCATTCTTTAGATTTCATGAAACAGCCGACCTAACAGATCCGGTGTCGAACGAAATTTCTGATTTGAGAAATTTCCGACTTCATGCCATGTGCACATGCACAGAACAATATTCTACATATCAAACACGCTGAGAAAACTAATGATTATGGCTCAGGGATATGTATCGGGGTAGCGTTTGGGTTAGAAAAAGTACAAAAATTGAGGTCTAAGACTAAGTCCAATATTTTTCAGCGGTTATTTTTCAATGTCCAATATTTTTCAGTGGTTATTTTTCAGTGTCCAATATTTTTCACCCAGTGGCGCCCTCTGCGATTTAACGGGCAGCGACTCGTTTAGAGAGGGCCACACGGAAAGAAGGCATAATATCACCATGGTTGCGTTTGAACAGGGTACCTACGGAACAGTCACGACATTTTTGTAACTGCTTGGTCGGCTATGGGCGAAAAAGTTTGCGAGTTATGGTAATTGCATAATACCTTTCAGCATGTTGTTGTGCATAGGGTCGCAAATGCATTTAGAACAGCTATTATAGGTCATAAAGAAATTACAAAGCAAATATCAAGAAAACGAAACCATGAAACTGCATCCTTATTGTAGAAGTTTCCCATTTAATGTCTACATCGCGTAAGCAGCAGGATGTGGCTTGCAAAATTACAGCTTGAACCAAAATCCTTCATTTAAAACACATGACCGGCCAGCGTTTGAAACAACTCATACATTTTAAATTAAACATTCAAAGTGGACTGTACGAGGCAAGAACCGAGGCACTGGGTCTGTTTTTGTTTGTCGTGCAGTACAACGTGTTGCCTTATGCGCCACGGCGAAGCTTCAGTTCACCGGCTGCTGCCGTTGCTAACTGGCGTTGCCGGGTTTTGCAAGAAATGGCGCGTGTACGCTTTGGTTTTGACCGCAGCAGCAACGCAGAAGTATGCTATGCAACGGAAGACCTGGGAATCTTGACGCTTTCTGTGACCAGGACATATCTGTAGCGATTGGGGTAGTTTCCTGCAACTTGCACTGCCGGTAGAGCACACGAAAAGGCGTTGCAATTCAAAAAAATTGTAGCTGCTAGTGACGAGGCCTTACTCATGATTCTACTGTTTTGCCAAAACATGTCATCCACGTATACCCAGCAAACAGCTACAGTGACGTATAACCAAGTGAGTTCCAAAATAACCTTCTGCAACAACGTGGTGTGCTGAAAACTTCGCCACCGGGGATCGTCGATCTCCACTTGCAGACAGTGCGTTCACACTCTGCTCGTACAATGTCTGCGGAGGGCTGACTTTGATAAACCGACCTCGCTTCTTAACGTCCTGCAAGAAATGTTGAACAACTTCAGACGAAACGCTCGACCTGTTCTAGGTTTTCAGCAAAAACACAACTCTTCCGCACTTGGTTTGTACCGTCAACACGTCCTATCTAAAGCTTTGTAAGAATGCATGGTTGCTGTTTGTCGCTTCTTCATTGGTAGGTCTTTACCGCCGTTCAAGTAACAACTGCGAACACGGATGTTGGCGTCAAATAGCTTTGCAAATAATTGTTATCACTTTGTTCCTACGGCTATGACTAGGATGACACACCATAGATTTACGTATTTTTAAACCAATTTCGTAACTGTATTAGAAGGGCAACCAATTTTTGACCTAAAAACTTAGACTTTATAATTTAAAAATTTTGACTTCATTTTGACCTATAAATTTTATGCGTTTGCAATTGCCAAATTATTCAGCCCTAGGTGTTGAGATTACCCCAGAAGCATATTCAGTATGCTGCAAAATTTTAAAAATTGGTTAACTTTGGGGACAATATATTGATAAGTATATTAATAACTACAGTAGAGTCAAACCTGAGAACAACAAGAAAGTTGAACTTGAAACACTAAATGCAGAATGGATGGAGCATTTACCAAACCATGTACTGTAAGACCACGTTTCTTGCGTAACACGCCTATCCTACATAATATTCAATTGTCAAGTAGTGGGCAAAACAACACTGTTACGTCAGAAATCGTAACAAACCCATGATTATTACAGAATTGCAACTAAACTTGCAAAAACATATCAATATCTGTTGTAGTAGTTTCAATAAAATCACGATAGAGAGAAAAAACTGTGTTGCAAGAAAAGTTTGACCCAAAGATAAATTTAGACTTTTTTTGACCTAATAACTTGGGATTCCCTCGTGGTATGAGCGTGAAATTTGGTTTGTGGACGTTTCATAAGCTTTAGAAAGGCAGAAAATTTTTGACTTTTGGTTGCCCAAGTTACTAGACATGAAAAAGTATCCACGCATGTAAACCTTAGAAAGGATGACAGACAATTAAAAAGAAAACTAGTTGCCAACCTAACAAAAAAGAGCGAAAAGCTACTCACGCGAAAAGGGTCGGAGCGGTTGGGAGCGTTGGTTTCGAAAGTCCAGCAAGCTGTCTCGAAAAGATCTTTTGCAGGGGGGAAAGTAAGTGGCTCTAGAAGATTGCCCTGTTCAACACAAATCATCCATAATAAATGCAGAGAGACACAAACTTAAAAACTTTTCAAATCTACGATCAGTTGGCAACTGCATCGGCATCTTATATATGAGTATATGCTGGACCGCAATCAGCTAATATTTTCGAGAGGAGGCAAAATCATTTGAACTTGTACTTTTTTCGGGGGTGGGCAAATCGCTGTGACTTGTCATGGTACCTAAGCGAGTTTCGGCCAGGACAGCCGACTGCCGGACAGACGTGTTCTAGGAAAGTTCCCGTGGTCACAACATCGGCTCTCCCTCATAACGCCACCAAGACTCAAGGTTCCTGCCCACAGCGACCCGGTGAGGAAGCGTTGGAACTTTCGCAAGGCTGATTGGAAGCGCTTTTGCCTTCTCACAGATGAATCCGTTGAGAGATTGTCACCTCCGGACACATCAAACATTGAGGGAGCATACCAGGATTTTTGCGAGAGCCTACTATCTGCGGCCAAACAATGCATCCCACGTGGCCGTCAGAAGAACTATGTGCCATGCTGGGACAAAGAGTGCGAGACCCTCTGTCGCTCCTTTATTCGAGCCCCAGTGGGGACTGACTCTGATAG
>Ga0210059_1005136_pt1 | contig 21050 bp, 17 predicted proteins | sample Ectturendosymbi2_FD_188042 | JGI IMG/M metagenome (GOLD analysis project Ga0210059, IMG submission 188042) | Ecteinascidia turbinata endosymbiont from Florida, USA - Sample 2 (SPAdes) (version 2) | ecosystem: Host-associated > Tunicates > Ascidians > Unclassified | place: Key West, Florida...
CGACGAAGGAGCCAAGGAGCATGTACTCTAGGACTCTTCTTGACATATTATTTCTGATTTGAGGACAAACAGTTGCAGATTATAAAATGTTATCTTTTCACCTTTCAATAAATGTAATCATCATTGTGGTATCATTTAAAATCCTGGATTTGTGCCCAATCGCTTTGTTTCAACAATTGTGAAACACCCTGTATAATAAATTATAATATCAAAGTGCAAGTACGAAGCTTGAGGTTGTGATATTTTCCTCTAGCCACTTTCGAAGTTTTTAGCAAGGTTGAAGTTATTGGAACTTGTTTTGTGTTAAAAATAGGCTGCTGTATTCTATGCGTTAAATTAAAACGCCACAGTCATGGTGCCACCCAACAGAAATAGAGCAACGGAGGTCTTTCAAGCGGAAAGTACTTCACTACCTGCGTGCTTGCATGAGATGGAGTCTCAAACGTAAAACAATTTCTTCAAAATAGATGATACGAAAAGCAATTTTCATAATCATAATTGCTTTGTCGTCCCTTTGTGATGTCAAGGATGGTCTGTGTCACAGGCCTCGCGCGATTGCTTTCGCAACGAATGCAATACTGCATTTCACTAATGGCATTACCCCGCGTGAAGCTTTCGCCTAGCATCCTTCCATTTTAAGGCACGAGACTGGAGGGTACAGTATGACACGTAAGTGGTGGCATGGCCCAACCGGGATTCGAACCTTGTCTACAAGGTTTCGTGAAATGCGTAGCATCTCCCTTGGATAGTCCAACCCAATCTTTTACGCGTGGTAGACCGCATTTTGTTGCTGTCATCGACTGTCGCAGCTGCTAACAAGAGCGATAATAGCGTTTTTAAAGCCGTGTTTCGGCGTTTTGGTGTGAATCCAACTAACTACAGAATACTCTCGTGCGTTAATGGAGGTACTAATTTTTGATGACATCAAAATTACGTAATCTTAGCCCAGATTTGTAGTCAAACCTACACTTTTATGCTAAAGTTTACATTACTTACTTAACTCATATGAAGTAATATCCTTGCATAACAACCACAAAGCGAAGAGGAGACTATTTTCCTACACTGTTTTCCACATTGAACACAATCGATGCTACTGCACAACATATTCACGAACACTTTTCCAGACTGCTGTCAGCGACCGTCTGGAATTGGAAACGATCGATCAGGAGAGTTTTCCCAAGAGCCACGCCAGCAGGTAGACTCCCACAAATCCATTCATCAGGGGTAGAATGAATAAACACAGAGTCACGACGGGCTGCTTTTCGCTTTCTTTTGCCGTAATGCGCAACGTGGCGTGAAAACAAAGCAACGGATGTCTAAAGTTCGCTCGTGTCGACGTAACTCATAACGCAGCAATTGCTACTGCTAGCTAGCCAATGAAATACTGCTACTGATTCTCATATCGCTTCGCTGGCCACACAAAATGGCAGGTCGCAAGTCAGGCAGCCACTAGGGAGACTATAGGCCACTTGGCCGTTCTTCAAGCTGATCACCTAAAAATGAACAGCGTAAAGATATAAGTTTTACGTTTGAAGGTTACAGGCATATGCGTTCAGGTCGCCTTTTTGCATGTAAGATTTTGCGAAGAGGAGCGGGAACGGACTGATTCACAGTAAACCTGCGGAGCAGCTGAAGAGAAGCGTCTGAGCAGGCGCGGATTTACCATTAAGCTAAAAAGGCTTAAAGCCCAGAGCACCCGATTTCGTGGGACCCCAAAATTTTGGGAGTAAGGACAATTTCCAGCATTGCTGCAAGCAATCATATTTGTATTTTTGTTTTGGTTCAACGCACGTTTTTTTACAATGCCGCAAAAACGATCTCAATAGAACAGGGGTCACCAACCTTTTTGAAACTGCGAGCTACTTCTTGTGTACCAAGTAATACGAAGTGCTACTGGTTTGATGCACACTTCTGAAATAAAAATTTTGCTCAATTTACCTTCAATTATTTTGGTATTGATATTCCTTAGCTGTGCAGACATTGAATATGCTAATTTTATTTTTATAACAGGCGCTCGGGCGACCTACCTGGTTCTTGCGGGCGACCTGGTGCTCACGGCCACCACGTTAGTGACCCCTGCTATAGAAGAATGAACGCGAAAGATTGAAATGAATGACGATGAGCATGCTCTTATGGCGTTGAGAATTGGTTATTGTTACGCATAATGCATGGAAAAAAACGCCTGAATCCATTTTCCAGATTACACGAGGCCAGTAAGGTACTCAATAAATACGCAATGCGAGTGTGGTCAGATAACTTCACCCCTGCCTTTTTCGTTAGTTTCCTTGTGACTGTTTTTGTTCCTGATATCGAGGGAATTCAGAATCAAGTAATATCTTTTTGAATAGGAACAACTTTTAAGTGAATGTAACGAGCACGTGTAGTGCTAATTCGTATGACATCAGTCGTCGCAAACCTTCCATAAGGGCCCTCAATTTAAAATATTCTAGGACCCCAAAAATAAAAATTCGCCTCTGCGTCTGAGCATTGCCTTGACGAAAATCAGGTTGTTTAGAGTTGAATGAAAAGATGGCAAGATAGTCACGTAATGTATCTGAGGTGTAGTAGTGCATATCGCGTATCACAGCTTAGTGATACCTTGAATTACCAGGGTATTATTTATTTCTATTTATTGTTCATGCACTTCGCAGAGTTGATGATGCCTACTTCGTAGGCGAAATATATACTCTGTAAGATCTTTACTGTCTTATTCTTTGTTGGTAAAGGATTTCTTTCAGCAGACAGTCTTGATTACCAGCTGATGCATTTGTGGTCTGATGTGCACAGGGGCGTAACGAGGTAAGGGCAAGAGCAATTAGTTTGTCTCCCCCCCATGTAGGTCTTTCGGAAGCAAATGTACGGTACTGAAAAAAGTACCTGCGACATTGTTGGGACTTTTCGGCGCCCCATCATGATTCGGCGCCCGGGGAATTGTGCCTCGCTCTCCCTTGTTACGCCCCTGGATGTATACAGTTTAGGAATTAACTGCTCTTGTTTTTTTGCGCCTGCCCATCAATACCAGCCAAGATAGTGTTGGCTAAACAAATGGAAACGCTTGTTGTTTAGACCAGGCTGCCTCGTCTCAACCATGGAAAGACAAGGCTCGCCTTAATTTCACCACTTTCGCGTTTTGAAAAACAGAACCACACATAGCTTCACAACTGTGCCGAGAAACTTGCATTAACTCTACAAACTTATCATGGCAAAGCGCCACAAGCAACCACAACCAAAATAAAAAATATCTGGCTTTTCTGAAGAGGTCATGCAAACGAACCAATCAAAACTTAGGCATCCTAACTCAAAATACCTCAGTACTTTTGTTTCAGGTGTGCTTGTAAGTTTTGTGAACAATTGTAAAAAGAAGCAATGAAGTGCGTGCTATCTCTTATCATCACAGCCACTTTGTTTGGTAAGTTAATTGCATATGTTTGCAGCCATGTTATCGCGGGTTGCCGTAAAAAGGAAATGTTGTTGTTTACTTTTCGATGGTCGTATTAAAATTCAAACGCGAATAGATCTGTGTTTAAATGAGAACAAGATTTGAGGGCTAGCTGAAGAAAATTTCCACAGGCAGTTAAAATTCCCTTTTTTGAAATGCTCTTTCCAAAAAATTTTCTCCCCTGAACGATGCCACGGTTTTTCTTTCGTCACAGTCTGCTCGACTTTTTGCCTCGAAATATTGATGGCGAAATCTTTGGCAATGTTTCGTTATCTGTCTAGACTAGACTCTAGCCACTGAGTCTAGACCAGATGTTACCAACCTTTCTCTGACCATGCTCCCCTTCAGCGTTTCGACAGATGAGCATGTACCGCTGAATTTCTTATGACAAAATGCTGAGTAAAATAACAAAAGTCCACCGAATTTTTAACAGAACGTTTAGATTTTTAGAACTATAAAGGTAAGCTCTGTTCTATGTCTCAAAAGTAATATGTTAACAACAAGCGTATAATGATTTTTGGAAATGATATTCAGTGACATATGTGTAAATAATTGGAAACAAACAACATACAAATACATTTTTCTCATCTATTGCTGATGTTAAATATATCCCTGCAGATAGGTAAATCTACCCCTAGGGATACATGTACCCCACGTTGGGAGCCCCTGGTCTAGACAGTAATAACAGTAAGGCTGTGTAAGCATAAGCTCCGACACTACTCTGATGAAGGGACATTAACTTGACTTTAGCTTTCTGGGAAAGTTTTCTTTGAAGTCGACCCCAACGTTAATCAAGATACTTAGTCTCCATGACCTTACAGCAAAATAGTAGATAGTCTATTCCAGTGGTTCTTAACCTGGGGTAAATTTATCCTTGGGGGTAAATTTCATCTTCCAAGGGGTACATTTACTGAATCATAACATGCAGCCAATGTAAATTTTTATAAATCATTCTTGTTCGTATTTTCAATAATTGAGCACCACTGAGTGTATTGGGGATAAATCTGGTAATCTTGTTTGATAAAAGGGTAAGATATGCAAAAAATTACTGATAATACCATGCAAGTTTCGCAACCTGCTTTGAAAAAGGCGTTTAAGTATTACTCTTGTTTTTATGTTTGTAGCATCGTGCTTACCAACGGACTGGGGTTACGGAAAAACAGACGGTGAGTGTAACTTCGACATATTTCATGCTCAACAGTTTGTTTTCGCAAATTGTATCCAGATAATTCCCATGGTTCTCAACTTTTTTTGGATCATCGTTTTCAAAAATATATCGGATGGACCACTTTGCTATGCTGACACCCCATGAACAGCTATTCGTAACTGCATTGCACTTAAGTCAGTGAATGTTTTATCAACGATTTATGGAACTCTCTGTGGGCCATTAGAAATTCCGGGTGGTCCACCGATGATCCACCTGGAAAACGCTGAGAACCAATGATCTACACCTATATCAGTGGCGTAACTGACAGGGCGAGTCGAGCCGCCCCTGGCAAATGCAAAATCTGGGCCCTCTATAGCTGACATTTTGATATTTAGTATTCTTTTGTTTTTCAGTAGGTTGTTGTTTTTTTGCGTTTTTCTGGGTGTTTTCGATTTTAGCTAGTATAGACATCCACGGCATCCGGATTCACTATTATTTCTTTACTTTTTTCTGATTGTTGGCTAATGGGCCCCCTTCAGCAGAGTTTTGCCCCCTCTGACTCAAACCTCTAGTTATGCCACTGCCTACAATAAGACTGAACAAAAATGATGTAATGAAAGTTAGTCGTTTTGTCAGTGGCTGTTGCATTTGGAGACAGAAGTTGGTAACTTTAATCGAGAATTGCTCCGTGTTAAATATTGTTTGAAACTTTCTGTCTCAGATTTGTCTTTCTTGGAAAACACGATTTTGGTTCTGTATCGCTTTCATTTTACTTTCTTGCAGTAGGAAAAAAAGAGCAGAGTTGTATTTTGTGTAGGAGTTGACAAAGTCTGTTAAATCCTTACAATTTTAAGCCTATTCATACGGGATGTATGGGACAGCAGATCTGGGTCGGCCGCCCTCTGGATTTACAAAAAATATGAAAACTAGGCGAATGTGAGGAGTGTAAACACAGGGCAAAAAACTAGTGATATTGACCGAAGGTTTTAGGGAAAAGGATGGGAAATCAGCGCACCCAATAAATAACAGTGATCAGTGGAAAGGTGAAGGGTCTTTTTTATTTATTTTCACGCAAGCGATTGTTGAAATTTTTATTATTTTTTGCTTTTCAACGCTTTTTGCCAAAATTACGTAATTTTTTAGCAAATTTCAGGCTTTGAAACTATTTTCCCATAAAACTGAAACCAACGGCTGCCGTCTGAAACTAGAGAAACCGATGATTCTGAAGGCAAACAATTTTTTATCCCCGCTAAGGCCTCTATAATATGCTGTCCCGTGCTCTTAGCCTTTTGGCTGCGGATTTAGTTCACAATCACGTGTATGATATGATGGATTTTACCTAAATTAGATCTGCAAAAACTTGAATGATTTCGACTTGATTTTTAGAAGGATTTGGTGACGGGAAACAGTTACCTGCACATAATAAAGAAATGTTATTGAGTAGCAGAAATGCTTCGTAAATGAAATCAACTGGCAAACTACTTTTTTACAGGACCAGACACATGGTCAAAAACTTATCCAGATTGCAGTGGTACTGCGCAATCTCCCATTGACATTAAGGAGAATCAGGCGGAGGTGGACAGCGCTCTTGGTGTTTTCCATCACTCGCTTTTTCAAACCTTGCCAACCTCAATGACTATCGTAAATACAGGACATTCACGTGAGTTGTTAGAAGATATTCTTCAGCAATAAACACATTGATAGCGGTGTTCAACGCGTTCATTTTTATGCTTCTCTAAAGGTTTTGTGAAAAAATATTCCTGCAGAAATCTGTAGACTGCATCAAGACTAAATTTGTAAAACAAGAGTTAATTCACAAGGCTGCGTTTTCATCTCTTCCTACAAGTAATTGCCAATAGTTTTTTTCTTTATGCAACCGCAGCTATTGTGGTAATTTGCTCAATCGTTCGATGCGGTTGTTTGTTCAACGGGTTATTGCTGTGGTACATTAAGTCAAGCCCAGGTCTTCTGAGCTTTGCCTTTAAATGTGGTAATTTTAAGAATTGTAGACAATAAATGTGGAACGATTTCTTGGAAAATATGTTTCTCACTCGTTCCGAAAATGAGATTTAGCAAACAAAATTATATTACTTAAAGGGTGATTAAAAGACAAGCATCGTTTATTTGGTGTTTTTCAAAGAAACTGTCTTTCAAGTTGACTCTGTGCTGGTTGCTGATGGACTCTTCATTTGCAGATTCAAGGATTCGTGTGTATTTCTGACCCGATGCAAACATTAATTCGAAACTGTTGTCTAACTGATTTTCCAAAATTTTGGCGCAAACTGGCGCCAAAATGTTCGGCTATACCTCGCCAGCCGTTTGAGCTAGAGAACTGTTCAAACCCTTTAAAGATGCGAACAGTCTTGTGGTTTCGATTAAAAAATTGGGAAGTTTTGGATTTAAGCTTTTTTATGGGTGACGTCATAATATGTAGGTTTAGGCCTATTTGTCTCACGTCATCGGGCCCTCGGTGCCAACTTCAAGAGACAATTTTTATTTCTTTTTTTAAGTAAAACTAGGCGAAAATCCGCATCTTTAGAGCCCTTGATTAGCCATCCAGCGTTTGTGGTTGGCAAATTATGGCCAAAAAAACAAAATTTTGGCTAAAATCCAAATATTAGTTTTTTTTGACAAAATTTTGGTTTTTTTGCCATAACTTTTGAACCATGAACGCTAGACAGCCGAGTTATGGCTGAACGAAGACTTGCCCAAATTGTTCAGATGCGGGACTTAAAGAGTCCTTGTACAATTTTTCAATTTTTTTAATATTTGCAATAGCTTTTATTTTTGAAAGCAATCACAGCTACAGGTTTCATTATTTTTGTTGAAAACAACATTAATAAGTTTGTTTCTCTTTTAGTGCAAGTTAACCTCCAAGGTGGATACACAATCAATGACAACAACCTCCTTCCTGGCAAGTATCAGGTAAGGACGTTATATAATACTAAATATCCCGTTATGTAGAAATCTAATGTGAAACTTTCTAACCTAGTTTTCAACAAAACGTATGATTTCGAAGCGTTATTTGCCCTTTCATTTTTGCTTGTTATGTTTCACTGCTATAAGCTAAGATCTGAAAGCAATCCGACACTGCGGCAGTGTAAAACTTTGCCGAATGTATAATACCTGCGATGTATAAAATGTAAGATCTTTTACAAAAATAAGCAGTACAGATACAGAATCTTGAACAGAAACAAAAAATTGAACTGAAAAGCCATGTTGTGTCTTGTAGCGAATTTTTAACAAATTACCATTTTCATTGCTGTGATGCACGTCGCCTTTCTGACTTGTACGCTGGCTTACGTAGCAGGGGGAAACTGCATTAATCGTCCTTCCCGTGGCTCCGCCTGTGTAGGTAAATTTTATCAATTGCTAATGCTTCCTATGTAAAAGCTTTACTCAATTTAACGAGATTGATTTTAACAAGATAAATTTAATATAAAATACTCTTTCCGGTCAATCTGAAACATAAATAATTAAATATACCTTAAAATGCTCAACGAATTTAACGGAAGCGCAACCAATGCAAAAAGCCAAGCCATCGCAGAAACACAACCACTATTTAAAGTAATTAAAGAAATGTAAAAAACACGCGAGAAATAAAGAGAACAAACGCAGGAATGCATAATTTAAAGAAATCAAAATGAGCTAATTTGAATTAACACTCCGCCTCCTTTGAATCGACGGGAGTTCAATTATAATATCAACTAGAAACAAATTATTTTCCACGACGATCAGTTACATTCAACTAATAGTGCGACGCGCAAGAGTTCAATACAGCTGTTGCAATCAGTTCATACAATACAAATATAATTCTAAACACATGCCATTATATGCAATGACAAATAAAATACAATAATGCAATAACAATTGCGAATCAGCAGTGCGACGCGTGGACGTTATCAATTGTTTGTCTCGTTGGAGCTCTAAATTAGACACAGTTTATGAAAAGGTCGCCTGACCACTCGCACCTTCACCATGACGACTCTAACTACGCCATGGACAGAGTGGCGGACAAAGTGTGGGTGACGCACACCTGAATATTGACATTGTTGTTACATTGCAAAATAATCCGGTTTATAAGTTAGGAAACGTAGGGCAGAATCGCGGGATACTTCGCAGTTCCACGGTGCCTTATCCGATTTTCCACCAACTCACAGCGCACGATCCACTCGGCATGAGTTCGAGTTTTCGCATCACGCACCTTCCTCTGGGAAAAGCTGTGGATCCATTGCGAAAAATGTGGTCTTTGGGTAGTACTGTATATCTCAAACAACAATATCTCTGCTGTTCGCGAACTCCATTGCAGCTCATTACGACAGTTTGAAAGTTTCTAAGCCAAGTTATGGCCACCTTGAACCTGCGAACTGTAAGGTTAGAAAAACTGGTTAAGAATTTCGCAGTAGGTGAGTTGCTGTCCACCGCCATAGCTACTTCAACAGCCTCGTTATCAAAGGCCCAGTAGTCATCTGCGCAGTTTGACCAACTGCAAAAGCATCTTTGTAGTGGCAGTCGACGAAATCGACTGATTATACCATTAATCTGTACGTCCTCCTATCTTCCCTTGAAAAAGGAATTAGGCGACACGTTTCCTAGATCGTCTGTGTCACAAGCACATGACACCAGGTCGCTTTCGTCTCGCAAAAACATAGTAGCTGCGGGACTCGTAATCATTACAATTGTTGCCAAACTCAATCAGGTTCGAAATCACCCATCTGACTTCAAAGGCTTAACTGCTGGACCCCACAACGACGCACCGCGGCACCAGGGGGAGTTTTCGTGGGGTCCGGTCCCATACCTTCTCCGTTTCGTACGGTGTCAACCCGCATTGCTTCTGGCACATTGACACCGATCAGCAAAGTCACAGTGCCACCCTCGATCGCAGAAAACGGAATGTTGCGTAGTGGAGGTTTACCGTTAGAACGCTTGGATGTACTGTAGAGCAGGGGTGGCCAGCAGGTTGATCGCGATCGAGCGGTCGATCGCCGAGTCTCAATTGGTCGATCGCGCCTGCTTTTGCATTGAATTTGCAAGATACCTAAAGAGAAAATTTTTCAATCAATATTCCAGAAAATAATATTGTGATATTGTTAAGTACTAAATTAACCACAACATGAAAATACGGCTCTCGATGGTAAATGTGTGGTAAATGCAAATTCATTTACAGGAAAAACGTTGCAATTTATGACATTTGGTACAGGTGGCTTTATTACCGATCGGTCGATCGCGAGTCATCAAGAAATTTTCTAGTCGATCCCAGTAGAAAACAAGTTGGCTACCCCTTCTGTAGAGGATTAGGCTTGACAGGTATCTGGTAGACATCTACGATTCTTACAAATTTACTCAATTTCCTCCTTTCAGAGGTCAAACAGAGACGGTTATTGCAACACTGTTAATAACATGAGTATTAGTTAAGATGTGTATGGTTACAACCTTTGTTGTGCCGTAGGCGTCAATGGTCTCCATCAGAGTTAGGTCACAAAATGTATGTGTTGAATCAGAATACAAAAACGAATAATTTAATACTTCAGTTTCTCCACAACGCACAATGACCGGTACAACATTTTACGTCACAATCGGCTTTACTAAGACAATTTCTTACCATGTGGCCTTTCTTCAAACACTTGAAACACAGTCCCGTGGTGCTTCACTGATGGCAGGGCGTTGCGTCGAATCGCGAACATTTTATCAACAACTGGTTCCCCCACAACAAAGACTTTTACTGTCGTAGCCGTTCGCAGCGCTCTGGTTTTTCCAGGAAAACATCGCTACCGCAGAATTGTTACACCATAAGCGACAAGCAATAAAATACAAAAAAAGGCATTTTTTTTTCTCTCCCAGTCTTGACTATATTCGTATTTTTCACAGAATGTAATGATAAGATCTTCTGAACCTGTCAAAATTCCGAACATTAAAGATTTTTTTTAAATTATTTCCGGACACAAATTTTAACATCGAAATTCCGGGCGTATGGCCATCCTACCATAGAGTCGACGTTAGAATCAACACTTTCCGCAGACGTTTCACATTTATCTCGAACAAGAGAAAGCTTCATCATACCTTAGTTTAACGTCTTGAAGATTCTTCAACCTTTGCTCGCAGTAGTTCGCAATAACATGAGATTGTTCATAATTGTCGTGTAACGTTTGCCAAACCAAACAATCTCCCTCGGTGGGTCTTTCGCAGACATCCGGGTGGCAGTGTTGTAGGAGAAACAGCAATTGTTCCCCACTCCTATGAGTCTTTTATGAAAATGTATACTGAACTGACGGACAAAAGTTTGGTAGTCCCTGGAGTCACCGTCGAAGTTAATTAATGCCGGTTTATATGAAAAGACGTTCTCTTTGGTCTACATAAACACCACTGTCTCGGAGAAAAGTTCAGGATTGTTCAGAAAACACTCCGCAGGTTTTTTCTGCTCGTCCTCATTTTTAGGTATAGCTGTAGCCAGCAGAGTTGTAGAGTCGGCGGTAAAATGTCTGACTCCAACTCCGACCTTTCCAAAATTTCCGACTCCCGACTCCGACTCATTAACGTAACGTGAATGAATAATAAAAGTCTTCGCTCAACTGTTGTAAAAGTAAAAACGATACCAACGTTTCAGCCAACTAACAGCAGGCTTTCACCAGGACAAAAAGCGAATCGAGCAGGGAAGCACTGAAATCCATTAAACGCGCGTGATTGGATGACGTGGTGATAACACTGATTACGTTGAAGAGGCACGGTAGATAAGGGAGAACAGATAAAGCAGAATAAAATAACAGTAAAGTAGAAATGAAATAAAATGTAAAATAGGAGTAAAATAACAGCAATAAAAACAAACTGTACGTTGAGTCTAAAAACGAATCAAAACATAATCTCATATCAAGTCAGTCACAGCCAAATGTCGCTTTGTAGATATTTAGGAAAAGGTCTGAACTTTTTTCGTTAATGACGTTGGGCATGTAAAATGATTCGATAAAACGTCTTTTTCTAAAATCGTTCTCAAAAACAACAATCTGAGTTTTTGACCAGTTCATTCGGTGATCCAATTCTAACGTGTGTTTAGCAGGGGCACTTTTTTCTGGATGAAAGTGTTTTATACAATTAATGTGCTCTTTTTGCGTGTGTTGAATGACCTTTTTGTTTTTCCAAAGTACTTTTGGTCGCAATCACCACACGGTACGCAATATACCGCGCCTTGACGTTCAAAAGGGTGGACAGGATCTTTTCCATTTCGAAGTTTGTCACCAATTGTTCGCATCGGTTTAAAAAACGCTTTGATTTTGTGATCACTTAGGCATCTTTGCAACTTTTCCGATAATCCACGATAATATGGTAGTACCACTGAGGATCGGTTCGCTATCATTTTCTTGGTATTGTTCCAAATTTGTGATAGAGTCGTCAATGCAGACGGATAACCATTGTTCTTGAGTGCTAGTTGAACGTGATTGATCTCTTCTTTGTAGTTGACTTCACTAGAGGTTAGACGTTCTGCTCTGCATAGCAATGTTTTAATAACCGCTTTTTTATGTTGTAGAGGATGGTCTGATCGAAAATTCAGATATCGGTCTGCGTGTGTTGGTTGTCTGTAAACAGTATAGTCCAAATAACCGGTATTTTCACGAATTAGTTTCACGTCCAGGAACGCTAGAACTCCATCACTTTCTGTTTCTTTTGTAAATTGAACAGTAGGTTCAATGCTATTTACAAATTGAAAAATTGCTGCAAATGCTCCCGTTTCATAACAACAAACGTATCATCTACACAATGTATCCAAACTTTAGGTGGGTGGTGGAATTCAGTCATTGCTTTATTTTCAATGTCTTCCATAACTAAATTCGCCAAAATGGGTGACACTGGTGAAACCATAGGTGTCCCAAATATTTGTTTAAAGTACTTTCCTCGGAATGCAAAATATGATGATTGCATACAAATATCCAATCCCTCGCAAACGTCTGGTATCGACCAATTTGTACGTTCTTGAAAGTCGTTACATTCTGTCAATCTTCTCTGGGCTATTTCTACTGCTAATGTTGTTGGGATATTTGTGAACAATGATACGACGTCAAAAGACACTAAAATTTCATCATCTTCTAATCGTAAGTTGTTAATGGATTCGACGAAATCACTTGAATTACGCACATGAAATTCCGTGTTGCCAACCAGTGGTGCTAAAATATTGACAATCTTTTTAGACAGGGCATAGGTTGGCGAACCGATAAAAGACGCAATAGGACGTAGTGGTATATCAGGTTTGTGAACTTCAGGCTGGCCGTATAACCTTGGTGCATGGGCATCCGAGCTTTTTAAGTTGAAGCATTCACCTTGTGTAATTTTTTGGTTATCTGAAGCCTTGAGATGAACTTGTTTAATAATTTTTCAGTTTTTGCAGTCGGATCTCGTTTAAGATCTTTATACGTTTCATCATGGTTTAGCATTTCAAATAGTTTCTCGTCATAACCTTGTTTCTTATAATAACTGTCATGTTCCCTTTATCTGCCTTCATAAACAATATATCTGACAATGAACGAAGTTCTTTGATCGCCTTTAACTCCCATGGTCGCAAATTGCATTCAATGGAGTTGTGGCGCTTTAAGATGGAGATGGCTTTACTTCGGACAATATCAGCTTCACCTGGTGGTAGTTTCCAAATCCCTTGCTCCACAGACGCAAGAATTTGGTGTTTGTTAATATGCTTTGGTGTTATAACAAAGTTAAGGCCAAGTTCAAGTACAGAGGTTTGGGCTTCGGTAAGCTGGACACTGGAGGGATTGACAACCCATCTCTTTTCCTTATTGTTGCATTTTTGGTTAGAGAATAGTTAGCTTTGCCTGTGAGTTAAAAGCAAATCGGCAACCCTTTAGCCAGTGGTGTAGTGCTAAAGAAAAGTGTGTGAACGCACGCAAACAAATAGCTGGTTTCAACAGCACCCCAAGCTCATTTTCAAATCCGTATTAAATGATTTATTCACTTTCATACACTACAAACGAAAACATTGACACTTTTAGGGTGCTACGCAAGAGATAGCTTAATTGTCTGCGTGATTAACTATCTAGTGATTAAATGTCCGTGATGAAATGTCTGTACACCATTTATTCACATATGCGACGGCTACACTACACGCAGGTAATCTGAGTAAATGTACACATCTTCAGCCAGGTTACTATGAAAAAGTGTGGGAACACTGTTCCCACCACACTACACCCCTGATTGTAGCACACCAGCGTCTTAGCGGTCTAAACCCAAAATACTGGAAGAAAAGAAGAAAAGGGAGTTTTGTTTCTCTCCAACGTCGAATTTAGGTTTAGTCAGACTGGTCTGCTTCATTGGTGCGACAAGGTTCGGCATCATTCGGGGAAACCCTTTTCCGGCAGAAGCATCTCGCAACAGGGACAGGCCAGAGCTTCGCTGATCACCAGCCGAGACTCTATCTCCCATGCTTTCACTTCAGCTGCCGCCAATTCGAGTTCACGTTGTCTTTGGCGGCATTTTATCGCTCTGTCTGCAGGTTGCTTTTGTTCTTCTTTCTTCGTTATTCTATTCGTTCTGCGACTTCGATTACAGCTTTCCGTTGCACCTCGGCGGCCTTGGCAGCAGCCTTGCATTGTGCCTCAGCAACCTCTTCTGCTGCTTTTCTCTTTTATTCTTTTCTTCCGCGTCTTGTTCCTTATGCTAGAGGGCGAGTTTGTCAAACTTTAACCAAACTCTGCTCCTACGTATTACATTCTAGCTAGAACCTCTAGAAAAAGAGCCCCAAAGACCCGATGCAAAGTTTGAATGCGTCGACTTGTTATCGCTGACCTTTAAAATGCATTTGGGGTAGCCTTTAGTGACAACCACTTCGAGATTCAAATATCAAACTGTTCTTTCTCTTTCAACTTCTATTCCTCACCCTTATTGGCAAGAGCTTCTGGAATCAGCTCACCTTCTGCTACTTTTCCACGAACGCTCACCAGCTTTTCATAATGAGTGTTCATCTCTTGCACACTATCGAGGAGCTCTTCCTAATTCTCATGAGAATGCATCAGCGTTTTAGCTCGCACGTAACCTTGCTGCAAGTCTACGCTTGGTGTTAGTGGCCGATTCTTTTTCATCGTCACTTAAAGAAGGTTCCATTTCATCTCTGCAGGTAGACAAGAGTCCACAGTCGGATTGCAACATACAAAACCAGTCATAAGCGACTTTTCCAAGTAGTTCGGTTAATCTTGGTCCACAACGAATCAAGTCGGCAACACACAAAGAACAGTGTATTAAAACATTTACGCAAACCGTCTTTTTGGGTCCGTAGCCTGGCTTACGCAGCAGTGGCATACTGCATCAATCGTCCTTCCCGTATCTTAGCCTTTCAAGGTAGATTAATAATAATAATCAACTGCTAAACCTTCCTTGTAACAGCTTTTTTCAGTATTACGGGATGGACATTTACATGATAAATTTTATACAAAGGCCCCTTTCCAGCCAATCTGAAACATAAATAACTGAATGCGTATAATTTAAATGCGCAACCAATTTAACAACAGAAGCACAAGCAATGTAAAAATGCCACGCCATCGCAGAAACAAAAACACTATAAGCACTAAACAAATCAGAAAACACTCCAAGCGAGAAATAAAAGCGAAAAACTCCGAAATGCATGCGGAAGTCAAAAAGAGCTCACTTTGAATTTCCGATAGCGGCAAATTCAAGGCGTACAAAATCTAGCAATTGCACCAAAGTAGTCAGCAGGGTTGCGGAGTTGGTGTCGGAGTCGCCAAGAGTCGGAGTTTTTTGGGTGGAGTTGGAGTCGGATTCCTAACAAACTAGGAGTCGGAGTCGTATTTTTTTGTCCGACTTCGACTCCGGAGGTCCAATTGAATAATTCTTTGCATCACAATCCTAATTTGGGAATTCCAGTTGAAATGGTACAATTTCTTTTGAAACAGCGAATCCTTGCTGTATACCACGATTTCGATTGATTGCTTGTTGCTGGAAAATTTTTGATAGCCAAAGTCCATTCACGTTATGTTGAGGAGTCGGTGTCAGAAATTTTAGAAAGGTCGGAGTTGGAGTCGGACATTATGCCTCCGACTCCGCAACCCTGGTAGTAAGAAAAATTTCTTGTTCAACATCCATGTTTTGTTGCGGCTGTGTTTGACCAGAACACCCAGTGGAATTCGTGCCACAAAAGAATGAAAAATTTATATGTCTAACCAGCGTTTCTTCAAGGCGTTTTATGAGTTCAAAACGGACCGATAAATTTCCTGTGCAGACCCATGAAATTGGTACTTCCACATTAAATCTGGACAACCACGAAATGTTTTAGCTGAGTTGAATTGTTCTTTCAATTAACGTCCAAAATCGATTCGCCTCATACCAAATAAGTGCAATGCAAACAGTAACCTCGTCTATTCATCATAACCATCTCTGAAATCCAATGCAACGCAACAGTTAATATTTTGACAGCTTTTACGAGATAAACAATTACTTTAAGCAGGTTTTGTTTAAGAGAAAATACTAGGTACGCAGTATGGACCTGCACGGACCCGATTTCTGTGATTCTAAGGAACCGATTTTTTCTGATTCTAGGAACCCGATTTTCAATCCTATGGACCCCAATCGGGTCCGTAAAACACCTAAAAAATCTGACGTTTCGTAATTATTTGCGCTTTAAATGCCACTGAGTCTGTGCGCTTTTAGCAAGCCAAGTTTTTTTCCACCGTGTCAAATGTTTTCTGCAAGCCAAGCCTTTTCCGGATTGTATACTTTTACTTTCTTGTGTGGGTATTTTCAGAAGATAAAGTCACAGCAAAAACGTAAAGCTAGCCATCCAAGAATAAAGTAGTATTTTTGTAGTAAACCTAAACAAAAATTTCTTGCTGTCAGCCAGCCAGAAAGTGCAAACGCCAGCAGCATCTGTGCCGTGTTAAAACCAAGCAACAAAACCGGCTGTTTGATGTAACTTTGAATGCTCTCACAAATGTTTTAATGAGCGGTCCAGAAAGTCATCAATGAGGGGCTTTACATTTGTGCAGCGGGGATTGACATTCTGAAAATTGACAAAAAACCCACTGATTTATAGTATTTCATATTTCAATTTGGGGGCTGGTAGCTTTGTTTGGGGGGGGCTAACCGCACCAAAGCCCACAGGACGACGAGACTGGGTCCAGAGCAGCTCAGTTATGAGGGCGCGCTTGAGATTGCTCATAAAATTTGTGACTGAAATGGATAAAAGCAAATAATAAAGGATAGTGACACAGCGAGCACTAAAGACCCTAGAATCTGCAGAAGACGAGTAAGAAACCAATGCCTTCACTAATGAACAACATCTGTTTAATGAAGTTGAAATTGCAAAATGTGTGTTGAAATTTTTGTAAATACAGTAGTACTAATTGTGCACTGTGACTGCCAGTACTGTAACAAACAATACGTTTAGGAATTATTTTGTACGTTTTGCTAAAAATAGCGGCCTCATAAAAGTTCTTGGTGTTCCCTTCAGCCAAACCTTTAAAAAACTTGTGTCTAACCATTTAAAACCTTTTGTTGATATGATAAACCTTCATTCCCCATTCGTTGTTCAGATCCTCCACTACAGGTTAAATACCGCAGAATTGTTTGTGTCCGCACCGCAGCGATATTTCTGTTAGGATTAACCAGTAGCAGTGATCAACTTTTTGTTCACACAGGCTGTTCAATTTCATTTTCACTGGGCCAAAAATGACAGCACCAAGGGAGGCTCGGAACACACTCTGAATGGACAGCAGTATTTTGCCGAGATGCACGTCGTACATTACAACACCAAATACTCTTCGTTCGCTGAAGCTCAAAACAATGAAAACGGATTGGCTGTTTTGGGCTTTTTTATAACGGTTGGTCTGATCAAAGTTTGCAGAAACGCCTTTGATAGTGCCACTGAAATACCAATTTTTTGGCTTTAACAACAGTTGAGGGTACCACTTTTGGTGCCCAAGGTTGTTAACTAATGTATATGATTCTGCGTATACAGCGCCAAAGAACGTCATTGACGTACTTCAAATGGAGTGCAGCAATAGGGTGCCAGAGATAGGCATTTTCTATCAATAAGTACGCCAATTCATGTATCGAGTCTGCGGACTCGTTATTTGTGATTTACAGTGGTTACAATTAGCTTATGATGTAGGAATCATTTTTTAATTTGGCAGAGATGGTAAAGCAGGGTTGTGTTGACGAGCAGACTATCTGGGCGTTGCACGAATTTGTGTGGCAGAGAATCGTTTGTTAAATGAAAGGTTGCTCGTAGAATGTGAAAATAATGCTATTTTGCGATATTTGTATATTTGTCGCCGGGGGAAGGCCAAACACTTTGTTGGCAATGCACTAGGTTAACCTCAAGCGCTGGGCCAGCCCAAGCAATCCCAGGGGTTCCACATGAAGGGAAACTATTGAAAATAGTTGTGCGTTTGTTTGTTGTGTTTTTTAATTGTTTGCGCTTATGTACAACATGTTTTGTAAAATGAACAAGCAAGGTTTAAAGCACGCCAAAGCTGGTTTTTTGGGTATTTTATGCTTGCCATCGTAAGTGGTTATTATAACAAATAAGCTACCACTTTTTAAGGACGACATTTTACCACTTAATTCACCACATTTTTGAAATTGGATTTCCTAGTAAAACACTTGGAGAACATTGCCACTGAAATGAGAATACGCAGTGGCTTAGCCAGCCTCAAAGTTTGGAGGGCCAAAATGTTGACTTTAGGCGAGCAGCAGTACTTTTGTTAAGGACGCCGCTTCTCAAAGCACAACAAGAATAGATATGCCAAAAAAATTTGGGGTATGGCTCCCCTGCCCCTGGCTAAGACTATAAGAATACATACAGTCAGAACCATCGCAGAATTATGAAAGCACAGCATGGCAGGCAGGGGGCGGATCCACCCCGTACGTTTAGGTGGGTTGATTTCAGTAATATTTGGCAGTCCAGTTTCAGTTGGCAGTCAAGTGTCTTTCCGAATTGTACAAAAGCATGGTGAAAGTTACTTTCGTAGGTTTTTGGGGAAGGCGATCGCACCAATCGCTCTCTGGCTTATCTGGTGTTGTTTGCGATCAGGATGACGTGCTAGTTTTCGGTTCGTCAGAGCAGGAACACGATGAACGTATGCGCAAAGTTTTGTGCATCATGCAAAAATGTGGTCTAACGCTGAACGACAAGCGCGAATGTGGTCAACGTTCCGTAAAGTTTTTGGGTCATATCATAGACGAGAACGGCGTTCGAGCAGATCCTGATGAAGTCAACGCCATCGTGAATATGCCTGCCCTAAAAAACACAATTGATGTGAGGCGCTTTCTTGGCATGGCAAACCAACTGGTTAAATTCTCTCCTCAGTTGGCGATCTGTCTACTCATCTGCGTGATTTTCCGCGCAAAGATGTGATGTTCGTTTCGGGACACAAACACAACGAGGCTTTTCAAGCGTTGAAACGCCTTTGCAATTTAACGGAAAGTTTGTGTTTTTATGACTTTCGCAAAGAAACCATCGTTTCTGAAGATGCTTCGTCTTATGGACTAGGAAGTGTCCGCTGCCATAGCAAGGCACAGGCGAGTGGAAATCTGTTACGTTTGCCTCACACTCGCTCAATGAGACAGAAAAGCGTTGTGCGCAAATTGAAAAGGAAGCTTTAGCTGTAACGCGGGCTTGTGAGCGGTTTTCTGACTACTTAGTGAGGTCACAATTTCAGATTCAAACTGATCATAAACCGCTTGTTTCCTTGCTGGGTTCGAAAGAACTGTTGGAACTCCCACTTCGAATTCAGCGATTTCGTTTGAGATTGATGCGATTTTGTTTAAAGATTGTGCATGTACCTGGCAAAAACTTAGTTATAGCTGATGCTCTCCCGCGCGCCCCTGTGAACGCCCCATCACCCGCAGAGAACGAGAAGGTTGAACTTGCAAATCACTTTCTGTGTATGGAAGTCACTGCTTTGTCAGTTACACAAAAACGTTTAGCTGAAATGAAACTAAACTAGCCGAAGGTCCTGTGTTCGTTAGAATAATGAACTATGTAACAAAAGGCTGGCCCCAGAAGTCAAAGTTATTGCCGTCAACAAAACCATTTTTTCCCTTTAGAGACGAGTTATCAGTTCATGACGGATTACTTCTACGGGCCAGCAGACTCGTCATATCCCCTCAATGCGGCTTGATATTCTGGAGAAAATCCATCAATGTCATTTATGAATAGTCAAATGTCGATATATGGCCAGTGCGCCTGCCTGGTGGCCTCGTCTCAGCATAGAAGTGGAGGAAATGGTGAAAAACTGCTTTCTTTGCGCGGGACACACGGTCAATAGGCGTGAACCTCTCTTCCCCATTGCAGCAACCATAATCAATCATATCAAGTCTATTTTCTCCGGTTTCGGATTGCCCAAGTTTTTATTTCTGATAATGGTCCCCAAGACAAGTATTCGGAATTTGTGCGTTTTATGAATGAGTTTTCAATTACCTACGTGACGTCCAGTCCGCTTTATCCTCAGAGCAATGGGGAGACAGAGCGTGCGGTGCAAGCAGTAAAGGCCATGCTCAGGAAAGCAACAGATCCCTATCTTTCTATGCTAGCTTGCCGCTCTACTGCGCTTCGAAATGTTTTAGTCCGTCTGAACTGATGCTTGGCAGAAAATTGAAGGCTTCTCTACCAGTGATTCCAACAGGGCTTGTTCCGAAATGACCAGATTTCGAACTTATAAAAAAGCGTGATGAAGCTGATCAGATGAGACAAATCGATCATTACATCCGTCGACAACTAGCACAAGCTCTGCACGAGCTGACCAAAGTAACAGCAGTGGCGATTAGAAACAATCACTCGAGAAGTCGTGGGGTGGTGAAAAATCACGCTGACACGCCCAGGTCCTACCTTGATGAAACGCCCCAAGAGGTTTTGATAAGAAACCGTCAAATGCTTGTCGTTCTACCTGAAGACGACAACGCCCCTCCAACCAGCATGCCTTCTTCTTTCGTATACATGAACTGGAGTACATGTTGGTCAAAACTTTGATTGAGTAAGGCGTTCCAAAAGAGCAGGATTGTCTACCTCATCAATGTGGCACGGAGGTTTGAATTTGGTGCAATCATGCAAGATGTGGTGAGCAGTCTGTACCTTGCCACATTCATACAAATCTGAACCGCACAGGCCCATTAATTTCATGTAGGCCGCAAATCGGCCAACACCAGTTCTCAGGCGGTTCAGCTGAACCCAGACTTTTCTGGTGAGGTTGTAGCCTGGTGGTTGTGGGTCGAATGCGGGAATGAAGGTTTGGAGAGCTGGATGGATTGGTGTGGTTGGTTCCCTGTTAATTGACAACAATTCCACAAAGGAGCGAAGAGGCTTCCTGGAGCGAAGACGTTTAGGAGAAGGTTTTAGGTATAGAGTTTCGTGTAGGAGATGTTTCGGATTGAGGGCTTTGGTGTAAAGTTTCAAGCATAAAACTCACGCTCGCTCAGTGACTCAGGGTGGGAGCTTCTGATACGTCCACGTCGTCC
>Ga0210059_1005137_pt1 | contig 21049 bp, 13 predicted proteins | sample Ectturendosymbi2_FD_188042 | JGI IMG/M metagenome (GOLD analysis project Ga0210059, IMG submission 188042) | Ecteinascidia turbinata endosymbiont from Florida, USA - Sample 2 (SPAdes) (version 2) | ecosystem: Host-associated > Tunicates > Ascidians > Unclassified | place: Key West, Florida...
CCACATTTTTTTCGTATGTCAGCCGCACCCGGCCGAACATCATCCTTTTTAAAGTAGCCGCATGAAGAATTCGTGTCGCAACCGTTTCTGTACGTTCTACTCCCCGGAAGCACGTTTGGTGGTTTGCGACAGCACATATACAAGGGATTACAACTGCGCGACACACTTTCGCTTGGCTATGCATGCTCTTTCACAGTCTTCCATCACCACTCGGAGAGCCATCTAGGCAATGTTGATCGAGCAATGACGTCTGAAACGGCTGTGATTACGGGTAACCATGTAAATACTAAGCAACGCGAACTGTTCTTTAAAAGAAAGCGTTGTTCCTATGACGTTGGGTCTTTAAGCTGCGGCTGGCTAATTTTGTAGCACCTAGCAATCAATAGAAATTGCAGTGCACAGCAAGAATTCTCTGTTTCAATAAAAGTTTCCAAAGAAATTGCACCATTTCAACAGGCACGAGTTAGGACTCCTAACTTAGGAGTGCGGTGCAAAAATGATTCAATTTGACTCCCAGTATTTTTAGGAATCCGACTCCACCCAAAAACCTCCGACTCCTTGCGCCTTTGACTCCACAACCCTGGCAGAGTTCGCCCCCTCGCCCCTCAAAATCGCCCACAAGAGAGCGATTCCGCCCACTTTGAGAACCACTGGTTTAGACCAGGCATTAATGCTGTGCTTATCACAAGTATTATAATTTTGATGAAAATGGCATATTCTTGCTGAAGTCTTCCTGCAATCTGGTTATGATTTTTTGAAAAGGTAAATTAAAAGACACTGATTACCATGCAACTGTGAAAAAACAGTTGCCTGAGACAAAGTGCATGTGGTGAAGAATCGCAGCATGCTGTATTTGGCCAGATTTCTAGATAAAAGAAAAAGGCCAAGTTTTTATGGTATGAGTTGGGCAAAAGGCCCATTGAATTCCTCATATAATAAGTGGGTTGCAGTTGAAAGCATCAAAACATGCTGAATCATCTTGAGTTTATTAATTGTACTGGCAGTGAATAAAGCCAAAATATTATTGAACAACTGATAAGAAAAAATGAGACAGGACTTTGGAGCAAATATGCACTTCTAATGTATTACCGACTATGTGAAAATACGAGCATACTCAAATGCACGTGAAAGAGATGTTAGCATACTTGACCTACCATTCCGAGGTGCTCTTCAAAAAACTTTAAAGGCAAAAGGAGTTCCACTTATGAGAAAAAAAGTTTGTTTCAAAGATATGGGAGAAGTGAATTACGGGTGAACTTCGGACAAACTCTCTTGGAAGTAGAGAAGGTGCCTTTTGGTAATTTCCGTTTGTAAATTTGTTTCACAAAAATGCATGTGTCCTTTATTTGTTTCAGCATTAAAATTTCTCACGTAAATCTGACAGAATTGCCAACAAAGAAGTTTCAACCCACTGTTCAGTAGTTTCTTCATTTCGCAACTGTCTTGCTTTGTTTCTGAGTAATTGTTTTTATATTTTTATTGGAGATGCTTAGAGAAAATATTATCGGAATCAAAGAGATCTCCGTTTGATTGCCTTGCCCCAAAACTCGCCATCAACATGAGCAACGGTGAAGTAGTAGGAAACACTCCACACCTTTTAGTATGGTTGGCCTGAAAAAGTGCAAGCCTTTTCAAATGTTTAAATTAAGAAAAATTTAAAGAAATGAATTGCATTTTGAAAAGAAGTAAGCGGTCGTTGAAAACTTTAACATGTGGAAGGATTTTCAGCGACTCAAATTCTAATTCTAGTTCAGTCGCTCCTGGATAAAATAAACTTGCAGCAGTTGTAGAGGAAAAGTATTGCCGCAGGCAGTCGGCCCCGCTACGACAATCAAATAAACCCAGAAATATCTGAGCAGAAAAAAAGTAAGTTCACAAATGAGTAAAAACGAAGTCCGCTTGGCGGTATTGCAGTATTACGTAACTTGTCATAATTCAGTTCGTATGATGCGCTTCTGCATAAAACGTCTTCCTCTGGAGCCGTTATCGACAAATCGTAGCTCGCCATACCAAAAGCGATGCCTCTTGAGCGTTTATGGTAAATGGCCTGCGGAGGCCAAAATCACCTGGGTGGCGCTGTCACGCTGACAACGCCTATTGAGGGTCTCGGGGAGGGGGGCAACGACAGGCTGAGAATCACTGCTCTAGTCTAGAGGTAGAGGTGAGGCAACTCGTGGCAGAAAACTGCACTTGCGCTATCCTGACTTCTCCGAATTAAGGCGCGCAGGAGTCGACCTGAGCTGACGCGACTAAGCTGGGGTATTTCACCAATTGTCTTGTTGGACGGCATGAAACCTAAAATCCGTACTGCTGGAGTTCAAATCTCGCCTTGGCTCAGCATGTCAAGGCTAGACGGCGACGAGCTACGTTGATTGTTTCCTTAAAGATTTTATTCTTCCCATTCGAAATCGGTGGCAAAAAATGATTTAAAGTCTGGTTGCATGAGTTTCAGAGCTTGATTCAAAACGCGTTCATTTTGAACGAGTTTCTCAACCCGATCAGTATCATGGGCCGTGGATGGAACGTTAATGAATGTTGCTGGCCGCGCAAGCAGACTCTACGATTTTCTTCTCTATATTTGAATAGAACCGGTGTCCCTTAAATTCAGGATGAATTGACATTTGCAAAGCTTTGAAATGCCACGAGATGATAGCAAAGCTGGTTTTTAGGGTTTCTGACGTTTTTTTTGCGTTTTTTTTACAGCAACAAGGTACGCTCATGGGATCAGCACTTGGTATATGTTTCGGATACTGGCTGGGAGTGTCGGGCTTCATGTACTTCCTGGCGTACATCTGCAACGCATACATCAGCATAGTTCAGTGCTTGTCGTTGCTGGTGAGAAACATTTTTCAAGTGACGATGGACGACGCGTCCTCCAAGCTTCATTGTGCCGCGTTTTGTGAAGAACGCCTTTAAACTTTTTCAGGGCTATGGCATGGTGAGCCACTGTATTATCCTTATGCTTGGCCACTTCACTCACTACACGCACGGTACCTTTTACTGCTTATGGGCGTTGGTCGCCGGCGCCTCCGCAGCCAGGATCGTAAGTACAGGCTTCGATTTGAAATCGTCATTTGTAAGTTCTTTTGCTGCGTTTTGTTACGTCATGACACATCTACTGATGACTGTTGCGAATGACGTAGCTTTTTGTAACATGCAATAGTGCCTTTTTAAGGTGAAATAGTAACGGTTAGGTAATAACGTTTCAGGTGACGGTGTTATTGTCAAGAACTGTTGGGAAATCACAGCGGCTCATGCTTTGTGTATCTATTGCGAGTCTCCACATGCTTTTTCTGCTCTACTTACATTTTGCTTATCATCACATCGTTGAAGGTGAGTTTCGATTAAACCTACGGTTGCTGTGAACAAACCTGTTCTATTCTGCCCTCTTTCTCCCTCGTTTTCAAAATGTCCCAAGCAGGATAGTCGGTTCATTAACTATCTTGTTCGTTTTGTAACTTTTTGAAGCTGTGATGTGGTGTGCCACGCATTTTTTTACCCTGACGACTAATGCGTTAAAATTAGCATAGTTGACAGGGTAATGTGAATTCTGATGGTGAAAAACAAAGCGACATTTCAAACCAAGATTTTAGAACTTATTCCGCATTAAATGTTGCAGTTTTATGGAAAAATATATCTGTACAACAGTAATTTCCTGAAATCCTAAGGGCTTGTGGCTGACTCCGTGCCACAGTTACAGAGCAAAGTGCAAGAAGGCAGTGGCGTTTCATATCACACTTTACGTTCCAGATATTGTTCAAGCGTTGGAAGGCAAAGAACCGCTTGCCGCAGCCGATCATGGCGGCATATCGATTCGAGCCATATCGGAAGGCATGCCCGAAAAGATCATAAAACCTTCTTACAACTCGTCCAGACAAGCCTCGTGACCTTTTGGTTTTTATACTTCACCTATTTATTCGCGTTAGAGTTTATTACGCTGTGGCGTGGCCCGCTTAACCCCACGCAAGGTAGGACTGGACCGCAACAGCTCTGTGACTTAAAACACCAGGCGCTCTCTTCGCCGCTACATAGCAAGCGTCTGGATTAGAGAAAAATGACAAAGTTTTTTTCCTTAAAATATAATGTTTTTGACAGGCTTAGAATGCAAAGACTGTCGCGACATTACCAGCTTTCCTGTACTTTTTACGCTTTCCCTCGCTATTTACTTTATAGAAGAGGTTTTGCCCCGTTTTTTCCCACGCAGCTTGTTCGGTTACCGCCGAAGCTTAAAAACAAGGTATCACCTTCTATCAGTCAATCGAACAAAATGTTGACGACACACGCCTCCCAGTGCCAATCGTTGTATGAAACTTGTTGTCTGGCGGTTCCTTCGCGGCTGCTTGCTCCTTTGCTGCTGACGTCAGGCGTTCGTCCCCTTCTGTTACCGCACGCTGTCATGATTCATTTCCACTGATCAGCAGAGCATGAAAGCTCAAGACAGTTGCTGGGAACAGAATTCAGAAGACTAAAATCAAGATAGGAAATCGGTGAATATCGTTGGGGTTTTCAGTGGACGCGTTGTGGACATTGGTGAAGTTCTCGGTTCAGACGACTTTACATTAAATGCTTTTCCTGTGTATCACCAGAGTATGATTTCATACTTGTAAAGTTTCTGTTGCTGCCCAAAATGGCGCTAATTATTGCAACTCGCACCCAATATCTGTCAAGTGAGAAAAGAAGAGCAAGTTGCTAACTTGTGTATTGCATACCACAAATACGACCAACACTCTTGAGGCGATGTAAAAGTGAATTAAGATCACGCGTGTTTATGTCGTGACTCATTTTTTCATTCGATTCTTGATAATAATATCTTTAAAATTTGCGAAATTCTTTATTTGTGACAATATTTCAACACTGACAAATTGAGAAACAAACTTTTAAAAACTTGTGTAGATAAGGTTCGCACAGCCATGCTTCACTTGGTTGCCGGCATTGGTTCTTGCATTGTACCTCCACCGAATTTGAAGCTCCGGCATGTTGATGTGTCGTATTAAAAATACAACGAAACGTTCCCTTATATTTCTAATTTATTTTGCAAAAGTTGCATCCTTAAAATGTACATGTGATACATTTGGAAAACCCACCACACAATAAACAGTGCGGCTTGAAACCATGTTAGATCCAGATGAGTGAATTGCATGCGAAACATAAGGTGTTCAATGCACTAATTAGGTGAGTGGAAGACTAAAACACATGGAGTTTAATGCACCTTGGTGAGTTGAACATGAAAAGAAATGTCGTAATGCATCCTTGCACAGTAGCAAATTCATCTCTAACGCGCTGTCATTGGTTGGTTATCCCGCGGGCTGTGGAGTCGGTTGTCAAATTTCAGGCTCCAGATCCGGGCATCTAAATTTTTGGGCTCCAGCTCCAGCACAATTTGGTCCGAAAAAACAAAAAAATTGTGTTATTTGTACTGCTCGCTTACAACACCAACTATTTATGTGGAACCAGAGGAACCGAAATTTCAGGCTTCGGCTCCGCAGCCCTGGTTACCACCATAGTTGCAATGCGCTGCATAGGTGAAGATGCACGTTTGCATTCGCAAGCTGTTTTTTCGGAAGGCGTTATTGTAATTTCACTTAAAAAGCGCATCGATTTTTCGTTTTGTCCAGGGGCGGATCCAGAGGGGGGCGATTGGAGCGATCGCCATCCCTAGAACCGACGAAAGAAAGTTTTTCACCACGAAGATTTTGTACAATTCGGAAAACAACGTTCGCGATATAAGGCCATTTTGTCGTCTATTGTTTTGTCACGGCAGTGATGTGAACTATACTTCATCTCACATCGGCGAAGCCATTTTGCAACTTGACAAAAATGTTGCTGAATCGCCCCAACCCCTTAACACATTGCCTGGATCTGCCCCTGTATTTGTCTGACCCAGCTGTTTTAATCCGCGTCATCTTTAATAGACTATGTGCTTTTCAGTATTGCTTGCGGTTGCGCAAAGAACATGTTCGGCTGCGTGATGTTCCGCTGTTGTGCAGTTCAGTTACTGCGCGAATGCACCAGGTTCTGGCGTCGTTTCGCTGATTTGACGATCAAGCGGTGTGTAGTCCAAAGAAATAGTTTCCCACCGTTGCTTCATGTTAAGATAAAGTGAATACAAGCACTGGCACAGCCGGCCCAAAATTTTGAGAAGAGCCAAATATGTTGACTTTAAGCGAGCAACAGTATTTGGTTTGTGACACCGCCTCTCGGAAGCACAAAATGAGAAGATATGCTAGAGATTTGGGGGCCCATGTCCCCTTTGGCTACACTTATGAACCCAAAGTAAGTTTAAATCAAAGGTGGGAAACCTGCGGCCGGTGTGAACATTTCATATGGCCCGCATCAGAATCTCCATTACCCAATTTGCTGTAGAGTGCGTCGAAACGGTGGTCGAAAAATCGCGTCGAAACGGTGCTTAAAGATTCGATGTCATAAGAACCGTTCATCCCTCACTGTAAGATAAGGTTATAACTTAGGGTAGAATAAATTGTTCCTTGCGGCCCGCCAGCGGTAAACCACAATTTATGTGGCCCGTGAAAGTAAATAAGTTCCCCAGTCACGTCGCCAACGGTGGGGCCAAGGGTGCCCGACCCCATTTAAAATCTGTAGTCCCCATTTCATCTTTCGGTCCCGGTTTCTGCATGCATCCAATATTGTACTTTAAAAATATGCCCCCCTGCTGTGAAATCCTGACGACGGGCCTGAGGTTTCCCACCACTGGTATAAACAGGCCCGTAACCAGTCGGGGGCGACGCCTCCCAGGAAAAATATGTTGGACACAACTATTGGGCATTGTTCAAATTGGGCCCCTCCCAGAAAACTCTTCGCCCTACCTGGTGTCCTAAGCTGGTTATGGGTCTGGTTATAAGACTTAGCCTAATATAGGTGATACTCTCAACAGCTAAAAGTCTAAAAGCAGTGGCGTAACTGCCCGGGGTGAGGGGTGCGCGCCGCTCCCCGGCAAGCTAAATGTAAAAAATGGCCCCCCCTCAAATTTCATGAACGGCAGAATATGAAAGTGCTTCTACAATTTTGGAGTCTGGATATTTTAAATACTGAAATTATGCAGTGCTTAGCAAACCAACAATCATCAAATGAATCGTAAATTCGAAGTTGTTGCAGTGCAGCGGCGTGCATTGCTCAGTACATCATCTCGTTTGTGATGTAATAATCGTCCGCAGGTGTGGGACAGTGCTATCACTTTTAGAAATTTTGGCCCTTTTTGGGATTTAAGGATTTTCGGAGAAGTATAAAAATGTGTAAAATGAACTATTTCAGTTTATTTTGTAAATCATGTTTGGTTCTAATTTTAACATTTGTCATGGCACCCCGATTCTATGCTGCACCAGCACAGATTTCGGGATTTTTTGGTGCTGTTCTAGGGAGTTCTGGAGTTGCGTTTGTGAGAGCCATGGTGTGGAACGTTGCAGCCATTTGCGGCCATTTTGCTTGCTTTGGATTGTATGATGGAGTTGTGAATAAGTTTAGGTCTGGAAGCTGTCATTTACTTTTTCTTGAGATTAGATTACAGAGTTGTGTAGTGACACAACTTTCTTTTTTGTTTTGCAAAGCCAGTTAACAAACCTGTCTGCAATTCACTACTGAAAGTTGAACCAGCGGTGTTGATTTTAGCATCTCGGCTGAAGGTGATAATTTCGTTTTTCTGGCCATCCCAGCGGGTACCGCGGCTTTCGTCTGCGCAGCGCGTTTTACACCTTGAAGTGAAGTATGCCATTAAGCCCATAGTATGGGTCGCGACCAAACAAGGGTTGCGATTTCGCAAAGGGTCAAAAAATAGGTAGCGCGGAGGCGATCATGAACCTAAACCTGAGTTGTAATTTTTCAAACTCGTCTGTTTGCAGTGTAGCGTAGGCACTTGAGGAAAGAGTAGAATGTTGACATTGAAAACGAACTTACAGTAGCAACCTACTGCCAAAAATCATCCATACAATCCACATTTTTGTCATGTTAACATTGGCTGTTTGAGGCTTGCTTTACAAGTAATTATCCAACTTCAACGACAAAAGTTTTCTTGCCTTTGCTGCTGCAAATTTATTGAATATTTTGTCAAGAAATGATATAATTTAAAAGGCCGCATGTATTGACCTAGGAAATACCTAAAGCCATAAACGCTGCGGAGATGTTCTAGGTCAGCAGTTTTGTGATCTGAATTGCGACAATTTAATGTCCACGGAGATGTTCAGTTTATGGGTCAACTCAAATAAAAAAACACATGTAGCAGCAACTGAAAAGTCCACATGACTATTATGCTCAACGCAGTTGCACAGTTTCAATTAATATCTTGAAAAAGTATTCAGTATTTAGTTACATTAATTCTTATTACTCCTTCACCCCCGCCATGTTGAGGATATGCGCAAGAAAAATGGGTAATTAAATTGATTTTATAATTAATGCCAACCGTCAAATCGTGCTTTAAATGAAATGAATACAAACGGTTGTCCGCCTCATGCTAAAAATATCTCGCAAAAACATTTGATACCTTGATCAAAACAATTTACATGCCTTTGTATACCACTGAGCATTTCCATCCGACATCTTTAGCCATTTACTTCAGAACCTGATGTTAAAATGTCTTCATTTCTTCCCACTGCCGGATTACTATTTGATGATAAGTGGAAGTAGGTATAGCTGATGCGCTGTTTCAATTTTTGGCATTTCCTTGTGCTCATCAGGGTCCGCAGGGAGGAGAAAATGGGAATTTGCCACCACCTGAAAATTGGGACTAAGAACCAAAAATTTCTAGAAAACGTGACGTCAGCAGCTTAACTGACTTAATTTTTGCAATGACGCTTTTATTTTTTGATATGACACTCACACTGAGCAAAAGCCGGGTTCACGGGTCTGAATTTTGGGCCCCTGTGGCAACGTTCCCCTCCAACTGGGGGGTATGGAGTGCGGCTGATACGGCTCTATTTGCAGCCATATGGCATCAGAAGCACATAAGGGTTAAGTTAAATAACGGCTTGTTAACAAACGAAAATGAAGAAACGGACACCGAGTTTCATCAGATAATACTGCGACTTGTAAGTTATTAACCTTTTCATTTGAAGGGGGGAGGATCTTGTTTCCGAGGCCTCGCTCACGTGCCGGATAGAAGTGCTCGCGTGCCAATTTCGGCACGCGTGCCAGGGGTTGCCCACCCCTGTTCTATACGATGTGAAAAGAAACCTTGCTGCTAACGAAACGCATTTTTGGGACTGTTGCCGTAACATGGGTCATTTTCTTTGTGGTGTAAAAAGGGTATAGTCTTATGTGAACGCCCATTTGCATTGTATCGTCAGCAGCCTGAAGTGGGCAAGCAAAACGTCGACTTTGCCGATCAATGGAAAAATTTCTGTGAACGACTATGCCTGTGTTGTTTATGTTTATAACATCTGCTTTGTACTGTGTTATAAATAACTATTTTTGTTTTATTCAAGTATCCTTTGTTGCAACCTCTCGGTTAACATGTTGTTGAATGTGCGATTCACCACGAACCGGGTGTGCATGAAGACTTGCACCCACATATATGTGGCGCGAACATGCGAAGGCCAAAGCCCATGTATATGTAATATATGTGAATTTTTGGGAACTACTTATTGCATTCCCAAATGGTGGCCAATGGGTCCCCTTCAGCAAAGTTTGCCCCCGTAGCTCAAACCTCTAGTTTACGCCACTGTCTAAAAACCCATTTTTGCAAGTCACATCTCATTCTCAACGGCTGCATGGCCTCAGTCTCGAACTTACTGTCCCGAGACTTGCGAAGGTTCCGTAATTCGACCTGTTCACGGTCATGCTTCCCAAATCCCACCTGTTGTGTCTTTCCATCCATCTACTGTACAGGAAAGACACAACTTGTTGGATTTGGGAAGAATGCAAGAAAATTGACAAATATGCAGTTCGGAAGTGGTGATGGCATTTTCTTGAAGATTCGCACAAAAAATTGCAAATGAGGCAAATTTTCAAGGCTCAGTTTCGGATTTTTTAAGTTGAAGTCTCGGTATCGTATTGTTGAACAAGTCTCCGACAGTACGGTCCCGACTGCATCGCAGCAAGGAGGTGCATGATATCAAAGCGAGTGGTTTACCGATCACTAGTCCCAATGTGCAGAAAAGGACAAGATTTGTCGCGATTGAAGTCTTTTTCATCTGGTTCAGCGGATTTATTATATAGAATGAATGAATTTATTTGACAACAGACACGAAGTCCGTAGTACAAACACACTTAATAGATAATAAAATGTACTAAAAGGTGTAGCCTAATCTATTGTTTTCTTTCAAGGCTCACAAGGAAAAACCCACAAAAAATCACTGCAATTTCTAGTTGGATGCACGGAGTACTGCCGTCCTGGTTTTTCAAGCCAATGTCGATCATATTTTGTCATAACGCCCTAGTTACAGGGATTGGGCCACACAGTACAGGCAACGTCCATAGACGGTAACTCGGGACCATGGGCGTCGGAAGATTTTTTTCCAGGGGAGGTCAACAGTGGCAAAATTTGTTTTATCCCACTCGAAACCATGAAAACAACCTGTTTTTGGTAAAGTTTTCAAAATCATGGGGCTTGGCTTAGCCACTTTCTGACATCTGTTGAGTTCGCGTTGCATCCTCAACATGAAACGTCTCGTGACTCTGAAATACAAACAAAGGAAGACTTCAACTACTTCAAAAGCAAGCCAAGAAGACGACCTACAAGCTTGTCGATGGTCTCATTAAATAGCAATGATTGGGAAGAATACTGGAATACCAAAGTCACCCAACAAAATGGACTGAATTCTAAGAGAATGAAGCTGGAACGAAGTGAAGACTAAAAACACTCCGTCCATAAGAACATTGTAATGTATATTTATTCGAACTATTGTGTATCTGTACTCCACACATTTATTTTAAGTCACACCTGGGAAGAAAGTAACCCAAAATAATATAGAAACTATTTACATTTACAATCCATATACATTTGTAAACGGTATTCTCGATTTAAACGGATAAAAACGGACAACAACGGAAAACATTCCGGATTACGGCGAAAACGGTAAACGGAATCACCGGTACCACCGGAAAACTATTCTCGAACGTGATTCGCCGAAAGCGAGAGTGACGTTTTAGACTGACCAATGAGGACTCGCGTAGACACGAAAGTTTCAATATTGAAGTTACGGGCTAAGCCAATGAAAATACGTGACAAAAATGATGAATACTTGATCATTCGCCTAGTTCAGTCAGTCTTCCTCGGGTCCCTGTCTGAGCAGCAGCAAGATTCTTACTAGAGTCTGACTCCGACCTCGGTGCAAGTAGCTCAAAACTAGCTGGTGGTTTCGGCCCATAGCCAGCTCTTTTACAAACTGGTGACTTCTGTCCATAGCCAATTAGTAAACAAGTTATACTATGCTATAATCTCCTGGCTTAAGTTGAACTTGGGCATAGGACGGCCTATGCCCAAGTTCAACTTAAGCCAGGAGATTATAGCATAGTAGCTTGTTTTATCCCTGGTGTGCTATGATAACTCCGGTTACTCTCTCGTCCATGAAAGAATTGAACTCATATTGACCCCGGTTGCTCACAGTAACTTTTGTTACGTGCTTTAACCCATGTTACTCGCAATTACCCCTGTTGTTTCGGAATACATCCTTGAGAATAATAGCGCTGTGCTTAAAGTTACATTAATAAAACCACGAGTGAATACAAATTTGTTTGATGTTAAACTGAGCGTAAGGTCGAATGACAAAGGGCGGGTCTGAGTTTCTTAATTGTAAACTTGGGCGTGCCTAGAACATGTTCCTATTAAATTAACCAGTGCTCTCGAGGAACTGTTCTAAACAGCAAAACGAAATGCTACAAATTGGTGCCACGTCATTCGGTTTTTCCTTTCAATGGGGGAAAGAGTGGAGCCACTCAAAAACTTTTCATGTCTTTACCCAATAACCTACCATACCCTGGGAGGTGTGAAGTAGCACAGAAGATAGGAAACTTAGACAGAACAGAGTCCTGTATGCTGAAATCAGAGACAGAATAGGCGTGACGTACTCTGGAGTATAAAAGTCACTAGAATAGACATTTATCAAAAGGGTTTGTTATATTATGAAAACAAGTGGTAACCTTATGAATTTCTATTTTGTTTTACAGATTCTTGTAGACATAAGAAGTAGCAAATAATAGTAAAAATGTCGACAGATGCACATGATAGATGTTCTGAAGCAATACGATCTTTGCGTTTTGACTGGATTCAAAGTCCAGCAGTAGCATTATGTGAAAGATTACAAACTGTTGATTTGAATTCTGATTATCTTAAACATGATCCTGAATTATTTGAAGTATTTTGCGGTAAGTTGTATCGCAACTTGAACAAAAGATACCGAAGTTTATTAAGTCTTTATGTCCCAGCTCATTTCATTTGGCAAATAAATATTATGTGGGGTATGCTGAAAGGTAAGCCAATAAATGGACGACAATGAGATGTTTTTAGAGAAGATTCTATTTTATTTAGCAAGCTTAAATATCGTCTTGATACAAAATTTCAAGTAGGTGAATTTCATACATATTACACCTTTATTGAATTAATAAATCAAAAGGATTTTCAGTGGCAAATTGACAATATTTGGGAGGTGTTATTTAATATAAGGCCAGGGGAAGGATGTTATGGGTTACTAGAATCATTGTTACATATTTAAAATGTTGTAAAGGATAATCAGAATAGTTGTTGTATTACACATTTTAGTGTTTTGAATAGCTTTATATTGTTTTCGGTCCAAGTTATGAATTGAGTTGTGATATAGAACTGTTGATGTTTGTGAAGAAGGTATTTTGAATGTTCTTTTAACCCCACTCTCCATCGTTGAAATTTTTGAGCTTGTGAATTTACAATTGGTTATTTTGATTGTCGTAGGATTGAGAGGCAATATAGTACGAAACGATAAAAGTGCCTGCTGCACATGTAAAGTGTTCTAAAGCCCTTCGTAACTTGCGCTTTGATTGGGTTCAAGACCTAGAAGTAGTCCCGGACAAAATTACGAGTTGTTGGTTGGGAATCTGAGTATTTGGAGACAGATCTGGAACTATTCAAATTTTCACAACAAGCTATATCGGAGCTTGGAAAGAAAGTATTTCCCGCTTCGAGACATTGTAGCGCCGGCTCACTTTAGATGGCAAAAAATCGTTATGTGGCTCTTGATAAAATGCCAACTAATGATTCTACTTATGACTACGTGCGAAGAGCAATATCAACTCCTTCGTTAAATAAAGATGAGTAGTTCACTCCACTAAAAGGACATGAAAACAGTGAGGAAACCGGTAGACGGCCACATGCTAAAAAACAAATATTTTTGTTCAGAAAAAGTTTCGGTAAATAAAACTAAAATGTAGATAAAAGCTACTAAAAACTGTGTAGAGATCTTGATTGCTAAAGGCATTAATGCCTCCAACATTGTTGTACTGACTCCAACTGTCGTTTTGGATACTACTTATTTGCAAAGTTTTAAAATAGATTGTGCTTGTCAAGTTGATGTATCGAATTCAAGTTCTGAGAACTGGTTTGAGAGTTTTTTGGAATATATTGATGTGACTGAAACTGAATTGGATGCCATATTGACTGAGTCAGAAGATGACAATTTCTCGTTTGACCAGATAGATTGTGTAGTACAAGCAATTAAAGCTATGCGTTTTAATTGGCCGCAATGCCCTATACAGATGCTGCAGACCTATTTACAGACCAAAGGTTTAGAGTTGGATGTTTTAGAAAACAATCCCACATTTTTACAGCGTTTAAGCAGAAACTGTATAAAGAATTTCAGTGTTCATTTCCGGGTTATTGTCCACTGTTTCAGGATGTAAATATAAGAAAGTTCCGCTGGCAAGTGAGGTGGCTTTGGGAATTTCTTGTAAATACGCATATAGATCAAAACACTTGTGAGTGGCTGAAAATTCTAATTGATACGTAAACTATAGGACAGGTGAATAGTGGTGATCAAGTGGATCCAGCTTGTCAAGATGGTGAAGCTGCTTTAACTGATTTGAGTTTGAGGTGTCGTCTTGACAAGACATTGGCTATGCGGAAGATGAAGCTAAAACAGTTGTGTTGGATTTTGAAGTAAAAGGTTTATTGACTAACAAGACAGTCTGTACTTTACTGATAATTATCAGTGTGAGTTTCGATTGGAGTCAGTATTTGATAATTGGATTACAAGCCCATCTTCCGAGGAACATTTTAGAATTAGACATTTTATAGGACAACCTAGTGTTATTTTTAGTGTTTAAGCGACAGTTGTATGGCCAATTTCGAGATGCTTTTCAAGTTCATCGACCAATTTTTGAACTGGTAAATATTAATTATTATCATTGTCCAGTGACTGGTTTTGGGAATATTTAACAAATATTCGTATATTAGGAAACATTTATGAGTAGATCTATACCATGAGTGATCTGTAAAAGAATAACGCGGTTTGGGACATTGCGTGCAGCTGAAGCGGAAAATAAGCAAATATCCAATTTACATAGATCAAATGGACACAGATGTACTCTGTTTTGGTGGTATGAAGTAATATTCATTGCAGAATTTTATTTTTGGATTTTCTGTTTAAAATATGATGCATGTACATATTGCTTGTAAGATGTTAGTTATAAAGTGTACACACCCTTTTGTGACACACTCAGACAATATGACTCCAACTTGTCCTTGCTAAAAATGAATATTAAGTGTTGATAACATGGTGAATGTAATCTTAGTGTCGCTGCCATTTCTTAAAAATCTGATAATTGTGTTGTAGTCCTCATGAACAATTTTAGTATTGTGAACAGTAACATGTTTCAAGATAGATTTGCACTCCATTCATCGGTTAAACACATTCATCATCACAGATAACGGCAAAATATCCAGGTGTATTTGATTATTGTAAATATTTTGTGGAACTTATGTGTTTTTTTGAGAAAATAGTGTGGATAAAACCTAATTATGATTCTGGTTCCCATTGTAGACGAATAGTGTATTTAATCTCCTGTTGTAAAAATGCCAGCATTGATAATCTTTATAGAAATTGAAAGGATAGAAGTACGTTAAAGAAGATCAGAAGTTGTGTGTTCGGGTAGAAAAGAAAACCCGGCGATTCCAATAAACTGGAAGATCCAATTCACTGTGCAGAGTACAAACGTAGCAAATACTATGTTTGGAGACATTTTGAAATAAAAGACTTTGTGATTAATTGCGCACCTAGAATAGTTCGGTTCAGGAGCTTGAAATCTTACCTTCAAATTTTGAGATATTTAAACAAGGTCACTGTGGACACTATCGTGGAAGACTGAAATATTGACGCATTGTTGTAATCATGGTGATGTTACCAACATCCAAATTTCCATTGTTACACAATCAATATGCTACTTTGATTTGGGGAATCAGTACAGAGCGGTTAAGTGTCGCAGAAGCCAACAACTAAGGCTCAGAAATTTTAGAAGAATTGAATATACCGGGGCCAACGCCGCCTGTAATGTGATCTGGTGCAACCCAAGGGTAGATACTGATTTGAAAACGGATCTGGTATATTATATAGGGACACCGGCTTATCTTCAACTAGTTGCCTCCTGGGAACGACAGTGCTTTTTTCAAGATTTAATACGTTGTAATGGCCTTTTCGAATGGAATGGTTAATTAGATTAGCCAAAGGTATTTAATTAAATCAATGTTTCTATCATGTGTTGATAATTTTGAAGAAAAAACATAATCTGGATATTGTTCATAAGGTCAAGAACCTGTTTTTATAACTTAAATTCGAAACGTGGTTAGTTGAAATTTAGTATGAAGGTTACTGTATATTGTTCTATTGATTTGTTCTATGAGAAAAGCATTTTTGAGTAATTGTTAGGCGAAACTGACTGTTGCTAAAAGTTTGAGTTTATAGTAAGCGCTAGAACATGACTTGATGAAATGTACTTCAATTTGCGTTGATTTGGACTATGTAACTACCTTCTGTCGCTATTGATGTGTTTTTGAAGTTTATACAACTAGTTTTGGATCAAATATCAGATCATAGCTAATTGGATATGATATTAAGGTTGGACCAATATTTAATTCAAAAAGTGTAAATATTGTGTTGCAAGATTTAATTTGGTGTTCTATTGTGTTTTAGGAAAATAAGTAGTAGACACAAAATGGCTGTATGATTCACTGATGAAGAACTTGAACAAAAATATTATGGACAAACGTTACTGTCAATCAGTCATAAAGTGTTAAATCCAGTTGCAGCAGTCCAGAAAACCCTTAGGGAATACCATAGCCATAGCACTCCAGAACCGCCTCGAAATACTTCTTGTCACATGATCTGGTTTCCACAAAAAAAAACAAATCATTTCCCTTTTGGACTTTTGTGGTCATTAACCACCCCACACCACCGGAAATGCACACTGCACACATATGGAATATTGAGTCTTTGGAGGATTCTCTGGACACTGCCCAAGGGAATTTTTTGAAAAGTCAAGACTCGTTAAATTTAACCACCTTCCGATAAATTGTTTTTAAACTTTACTTACACAGTTTCTTTATCTTGGTAAACTGTGCCTATTTCTGTTCCATTTTCATATTCCAATTTCATATTTCATATTTTGTTCCATTAGTTTAAAACTTTAATTCTTTTCTTTCTTTTCTAGGAAAGAAAAACATAGGAATTTAGGTCGTGTTTTAAAATAAAAAGAATTAAAAAAATACTCTTTCATAAAGTGGATGAAGAAATTGCAGAGGTAAATTCGGGAATTCAACCTACTCCATCAGAATCCTGAATCTATATTTATTCGATATGACAGCGAGAAGAGTGGAACTGTTTTATTATCCAGTATTCAAGGGTTTCAAAGTACCCACAAATGAAGAACTCTTGCGAAAGATTGTTATTTATTTTACACATCATCTTCAACTAAAACCTCAGAAGAGTGAACCCTGGTACTGTTCTGAAATATCACCTGGTTTTAACCATGAAGCTGTAGACTGTTACCTTATTGTGTCACCCACACCATTGAAAGAACCTGCTTGTTCAAATGGTACAGTTCGTTACTCAAGCATTGAACTGTACAATTTTCTAAAGAGAGGTGCTCTTCTTATGGAAACTGCTGAAAACCTACCCAAAAGATTTAAGTTGATGTGAAGAGACTGATTGCATCAACCCCTCTAACAAAAATCATTTGTTACCAAGAAAAATTTCAATCATCTTTTATTATCTATTCCCGGCATTGAAAGCGATTACTTGTTCATTCTATTCTACATCAGTCTAGCACGATTTGGATTTCATCCGTTGTGCGTGCATCATGAAAAAGTTTACAAAAATACAAACCCGAGATCCGACATTCATAATGAGCTTATTGTGCAAGTGTGCACGAGATTTTGAGATAAATAAAATAACTGCAGTCAAAATTATGCGTCATGTTGACCAAGGATTTGGTAACGAATATCGTGAGTTTTGTTTCTGTTCATTCTTGATGCCTCGCATGTGTTCCTTCGGCGATATAAAGTGTATCGAAATGATACTTGTGTACAAAACAAGCATGAAACCTTGTGGTTTTGATTCTGTCTATTCAGACAGACAGCCGTAGGCGGAATAGTAATAGTATGATAAACAGCATACTTGAGTTGTTAATAGTAAAATTCCTATTATACCAAACCTTTTAAGGAAGATTCGACATTTTATTTTGAAATCCAAAATCCTTCAAAATTTCGGTTGAAGTCCTTCGCTGAGACGTTTATAGCCTGAAACAAGAGGCTCATTAAAATGGTTGACTGATACTTTTAAGCATAGTAAAAGACTGCTTCTGAACACCAGTACAAGCATGAACTGTTTCATGAAAGAGTTTTTCTTTAATCAAAATTGTTTGTCGAGACTCCGAAACGTTTCGTATGCCAAATGAGGCTTTATTTTGCTTTGAACAACACCCAACCTGTTTTTAGGTCTGCATCTTTTAAATTTTTTCCATCCGCATGAAACCTATATAAAGTCATGAAGTTCTACCGTTTTTCGATATTTGTTAGTCCACTCTGATTTAGCAATTTCACCCTCTTGACAAACATTTATCTTTAAAATCTGACACTTGCTGGTCTTCAACGTCTTAGTGCATCCTCGAAACAGGATTCAGAATTATATACCTTAGTTTTAGTCCATCGCAAGTTCATTGCAAAATTCCAATAAGGTTTTTGGGAACCTGCCATCACAGGACTCCTTTTAGAAATAAAGGCCTGTAAAATAAAGTGTGGATAAAAACGTGGCTAAATAAATTGTGTTTTGATCCTGATAGAAAATAAAAACTGTGGGAGTTTGACCTGCTATTAGTCCAGATTTTATATCGGGATTCTCGAGAAGGCTCATAATTTTATGATACTCACAATGTTCATTAAAATTAAATCCACTCAACACACTTCAAGGAACCAAACACTGGAGAAGATTTTAACGATGTTCCCATTTTAAGAATCTTGGAATAAGTATGGGACTACATATTGTCAAAATTTGACGTAGATCGACAATCCGCCTTAAAGTTTATCATAGTTGCTCTCTTCTCCTTGTATGTACAAGCCAACTGTGTCAGGTTATGAGAATTGAAAAGTAATTATTAGCCTAGAAACAACAGTTTCATACTCTCTCGATACAACGATTTTATTGACATTTGACTAGTGGAGCTTTCCACTAAACCTTTGTTGAACATCTATGGAGGAATTGAGATAAATAAACATTTACTATTATTCCAAAACACCTGGCAGAATAACCGAAAAACCCAATCCTATAATTCTCCTTTTAGAACCATACCCATTGGATTCCGACAAAGATTTCAGAAGCAATACCGAGAGTCTCAGACTACATATTTAAAGAACAACAGGATTTTGACAATAATTGTGGAAACGGCAGTGCAAGGCGAAAGTTTCGAAACAAGGATTCATTTCTCCACCCTTCGTTGCAAAACACTTCATAAGGTCTTCGAGGTTATTCAAAAAATTTCGGAAAATAAATTTAATGCTCTTACCAGTGGTTTGAGAAATCCTATTTAATTCAGCTGTTTTCTTGAACGCTTCTTTCACAATTAGTAAAGGTGCATTTTGACCGATAAAACCTAGTTACAAACCCTGACTAGTAAACCCAACGGTTATACGTTAAGACTCCCGTATTTGGATTTTCTGAGCACGTTCCCATCCGAGCTTTTAGTGAGTTGCCTCATCAGTAATGCAGGAAAACCAAGCGTTGTTTCCTCAGGAGCATATACCTCCTTGAGTTTTGAGATGGTTGATTGTAGATGTTTCAATTCACCGCAACGAAAGTTGGGTCTAGATCTTACACGAAAATCGACGGTTGCCTAATCGTCGACCATATACAGTAATCAACATATCAGTAGATTTAAACACTATAGATGATGTTTATTAGTGATATATGTGGAATTATTCACTGTTTATTGGTGTTCATGTTTCAAACCCTTTATCATACTATCCCTTAGATGAACAAAGCCGTTTATGGGGCGTAAAGCGAAACATTGTGCCGATTTTAAGTGACCACCATAATAAACTTACTACTTCTTCTTAGGACATTGCATTTGAAGAACTTGAAAAAAGAATTTCGTGTCCAAACTAGCGATTTTTCAAACCCCATGCCGCTTCTTATGGGAGATCCACTAAAAGGGCAATATTGAAAACGAGTTCAGACCAGTAAATCTGCATGTTCACTAGTGAAGAGCCTAGAGAGTGTGATCAAAGTCAAAGGAATCTACATTTAAAAATGGCCGTACGATTCATACGATCTTCGATCCCATATAATAGAACGAATAGATGACACTTCATTTCCGAACACCTGATTTATATATCAGTGGAAGCGGTTTCACTCGTTGTAATTCTAACTTTTCGAATGCGGGACACAATCAGCAAAGAATACATGAGGATCGGTAGTCAGTTGGAGGTACTGCTACCTGTGGTCTTGACAAAAACAAAAATAGGTTAAGAACGATCATATTACACCAAGTAAAGGAGGATTTCAGAACGATGTGTGTTCACTCAATTTCTGAACGATAAAAACAAGAGTTGCTTGCTCATATCAGCCTCGCACCATCATAATCCCGATAATAATTGGGGATCCTCATATTAACCTTGAGTCACACGTCATTTAGATAAAAATAGACAATTTGATGTAAAACTTTCATCGATTGACCTATATCCTGCAACCATCGATAACAGTAACTTCATTTGCTTCTCTTCTGTATTATTTGGAAAGCGATTTCTAAGCCGAAACCAGGAAAAATATTTGCCAGGGGTGATACCCACAATCTTTTGGTTCTTATTCAATGAGGCCTCAAATGGTGCAAATGGATATGGCTCATCATGAGAACTAATCTTAATCCATAACTTGTTACTTTTCGAACCTTTCGCCATTCATGGCAAACATGAAAATTTTCCCACATGATCATGATTAGTTAATTAGACATGTCCATGAGCATTTTCTCGTAATACAGACGAATTCGGTTAATCGCATCGCCAATTTGCCAAGCTTTATTATGCGTTTAACCGGAATATGCGATTATCTGTATCAAACAAATATCCGCAAGTTTACCGCCCTACTCGACTTTTGTCCACATGCTTGCTACCTGACACCATTGGTATGTTATAGCTTGACACCGAATGTGGAGATTTCTAGAACAGTGGGATACAAAAGTATTTCTAGATGTTCTAAAAATCCGTTGCTCCTAATACAGTATTTGTAATTCTGAAACCCTTCAGTGTTTAGCAAACCAGCGGTCATCAGTTGAAACGTAAATTCGAAGTTGTTGCGGGCCCGTACGTTGCAGGTTGTCTTAAACGTGTGCACTGCGTGTGTGACGTCATAATCGCCTGTATCAATTGTGGAAGGTTTCCTGCATTCGCGGCCATTTTTCTGTTTGCTCTGAACTGTGTAATGCAGTTGTGAACATGTTTTATGTCTCACAGCTGTCGTGTATGAAGATTTGTAGAACTGCGGGATATAGAAATGCTTCTAGAAGTTTTAAAATTTCTTGGCCCTGATACAGCTGGGCGCTGTACGTAAAGACTTAACTGATTTGTTAGCCTGTGGCGTCATGAAGCTTT
>Ga0210059_1005138_pt1 | contig 21046 bp, 10 predicted proteins | sample Ectturendosymbi2_FD_188042 | JGI IMG/M metagenome (GOLD analysis project Ga0210059, IMG submission 188042) | Ecteinascidia turbinata endosymbiont from Florida, USA - Sample 2 (SPAdes) (version 2) | ecosystem: Host-associated > Tunicates > Ascidians > Unclassified | place: Key West, Florida...
CGAAAAACTAATACATTCAATAACTTTATAGGTTCCTTTTATTTATCTTTAAAAAACATATTTTTTAACCGAATTTTAGCTGAAAATTTGTGACAATACTTTCACAGCCATCTGGCAACACTGTTGGTCAGCACGATACACTCAGACTGTCATTTCACGATGCGAACTGGAGAGAGAATGCAGCGAATAAAGCTAGTAGCACGCATGCCTTGCCCACACACTTTGTGTTTTAGCAGGTGTCGAGGTGTTTTTTGTGTTATGACCCCGAGCTCTTGAAATGCTACAGGCCCCGCGCTACCTTGATCCGGCACTGATTGGATCGCATCCGCTTTCTCGAGTCCTCTCATGAGCTTGGACGTAAAACTCACGCCCTACCTCAAGTCACTCGCGGGTGAATGACTGCTCCGCTGCACTCGGAGCGTTTTCCCCTTTTACCGACCAGTCCCCTACGCGCTCTTCCAATGCATTTTTTCAACGCTTCAAGTTCTTCGTCGATGTATTTAGGCCATCTCCTCAGCATTCGCGTGGCTCGAGCTCTGCGCCCATGCGACTCTCCATGATTTGCCTTCGGTAACATCTCGAACCACGATTCGTATCCGTCGCAAGCACAGAAAATCCCTGAGGAACTTCCACAGAGTCGCCGGTTTTTTAATCCTTTGTGGTTGGCAACCATCTCTACGTAGCTCCACTATCACTGCATTGCCGTTTGTTTCATTGCACCAGCGCCGCACTACTACGGTCCCTGTTCTTCGTCGGAGACCATGTCTCTTCCGCCCAAAATCCCCACAAATCTTTCTCTTTCTTCAACACCCGGCCCATATCACAGTTTCCACTCACGTTCCCCAGCACGACGACCACCGGAAGTCTCTTCCCTTCACCACACCGCATTCAACTTCTCCCTGCTGCCACCGCGTGATAGCTCGTTTTCGTCTCGCTGTTTGTTCCCCGTTCGCCTGAATGCGCCACGTTTTGACACATCTTTTGGGGTCGTTGCGCACTGCACCTATTCGCACCAGTCGACACGGTACGCATTTCTTTCGTGTGACCTTGCCGTGCGTGTCCGGTCGTGATCATCGTCGCTTTTTGTGTCGTGTCAGGTACTCTTAACCTATCCACGTACGTTTTCACCAGTGGGAAACGCACGTCACATATAGCGGCTGTACGCTGTCTAACGTCGCCTTTCATGCTGTAGATAGAGCGCAAACTGTCATTACAATACCCTTTGTGTATATCGTAAGCGGGTCTCGCAACCTGTTTAACTTGTGTGTGCGTGCGCATGACCACGTGACTGTTTCGATCCAACACCTAGTGTGCCTTCTTTTCCGGAACACTTTCCATTTGTTTTCTGCTCTCTGACCGCAAGCCGTGTGGTCATCATAAGGAAGAGCTTCTTTCTTTGGCGCTTTGCTGTTTAAATAAAGCTGACGTCAGCCAAAACAACAAATGAGGAGTCTGGTTCTTAGAAGTACTCTACACAAATAAGAACTGCACTTGAGCAACTTTGACTGCAGCTGCAAGCGCTAGATCTATTTCTGAATTACGTGATCTCCACGAAAAATGCCAACCACACCCAGGCCCATAGTCACGGGGTTATTGGGGAGCATTTCCCCCAATTTTTTGTGCCTCCCCAAATTTTGCTGTGCCCAGAAAAAATTATTTTAAAGGTATCACTAACAAAAACAAAAATCTTTCCCCCCTACAATGTTTTTGCTTCCCCTAAACCTTAAAACCTGGCTACGGAGCTGACCACACCCTTAACATCCTCCACGCATAAACTTAGTGATTGCATCAAAGCAACCAGAAAACGCAGGTTAAAGTCTGAACAGCAGGTCAAACTTAACCTTGCGCGGCGTGATTTATTTTCTTTATTTTCTTTACCTCTGTATGATCATCTTGCAGGAATAAGAAAGTCGTAGGCATTAATGGCCAACTTTCAACACAAATGTACAGAAGTTGAGGCCATATTGGCAGGCTTGCGAAAAAATGTTAAAGCCGCCATAGTTCTACGCTAGTCAAATAATAGGTTGTGCCAAACCTACCTGTAAAAATAGGAAAACGCGAGGATGTATTGCGTATCTACAGTAAGAACCCGTTTGCCCATACGATTTGCGATCCACACACTCTGTCTATCCTACGCTGGTACTGGGTTCTGTAGGAACAGCGATTGAAAAACAAGTATGGATGAGGCCAGGTCTTCTTGTGAAAAAGATAAACAAACGTTTGGCTGCCTGGTCGGAGATTGCTTACATGAAATGTTCTCTTTCGCATGTATGGTTGAAGCTGTGTGGGAAGGGCCCGGTTTCCTCTACACAACAGCAAAATTTAAGTAGAACATCCAAGTGGAAGTTTTCACGAGCAATTAGGCCTGCTGTTTCATTTGTAGAAGTCGTACTGTCGGAACTTTTGTTGCAGTGCTGATGCCACTGCGCTCGGAAAACATGTAGTGCCAAACGCAAAACATAAGCACTTTCAAAGCCCAGCGTCTACATTTCCACAGGAGCTGAGATGCATCGTGATAGTATACAGCACGAAACCATCCGGCTCATCGATGAGAAGAAAGAATGAATCTCATTTCTCAAAGTATACCAAGCCGAAATCGGTTTTCAATGATGATCGTTGCAGATACGAAAGTTTTATTTTAACCCTGGAATACTTTTGTTCAATTTTTGTCACAACTATTTCGTCGGATTTGATGAGCCTGGTTTTCAAAATAAAAAAAATATGCTTTCCTTCAACTGCAGATTATCACAAAAGCTACACTGAAAACACAAGTCTCGCTGAGCAGTTTGAGCACTAACAAAGTTACTTTGCACTCTAATATCATACGATTTTTGATGAAAATGTAAGTAGACCAATATAGTGAAGGTGTCGCATATGCCTGAACTGAATTACTCATAAACAAAACATTTTCGGCCTGAAGAACTTCTTATGTTGTATACTGCTAACACGACCATAGAAGCATGCGCTGAGTGAGTTACAGCCACCTGGCGCTTATACCCCCTTTAACCATAACGTGGGTCTAGAGTGCCCATGCCACCTCACACTAACCATTTCATCGGGTAAGCTGAACCAGAAATCACTCCCTTTGCAAAATCGACAAAAATCGTGGACGACCGCACGCACACCTACTAACTCGTCGCACAAAAATATGAAGCTACTGAAACGTGGAAAGTGCGCCAACGCGCGCTTACGTAGGTATCACGTGGTGACCTCATTTGACCTGGGTTTGACAAACCCACAAAAGTATTCCAGGAAATACTATTTAATTTATGTTTTAGAAAGGCAAAAAAACTAATGATGATTAAGTAAAATTCAGAATGAAAGCATTAAATCATATTTACGACCCGAGATGCCCTCAACCACAAATCCATACATACGTATTTTAGGCTTTGAAGGAAAAAACGATTTTTTGGTAACCACAAGTGACAGACGGTCTTGTGATAACCGGATGTGACGAGTCTTCCGCCAACTCTTGCTTCGAACCTTAATAAAATACTCTCCTTCCTCCATTGCCTTGAGAGCCATATCTGGTGAAAGCATGCAGTCAAACGTAAGTCGTTGCAATAAAACTGACATCGCAAGCACACGTAAATGACTTTAAACCTAAGGTAATCCTGCCATTTGCGTACATGAACACCAACAGTCGTAAATAATCCCCTCAACCGCAATGAATACTGCCAGATGTTCTTTGTATCAGGGCCGCAAACAGCTGACACGTTTTGTGGGAGGGACAAAATGATTGCCTCTTGCTTTGCCTCACAAACAAAAGAATGTTGACGCTTTCAAGTGTTTTTTTTACATTTGAGGCACCGGTTGCCCCTTGGTTGCGCGGCTGGTTTATTTTTGTTTGTAAAATCCCACCATCAGCCCAAATAAACGTTCTGGTTAAAACAAACAAAAAGCACGACCGAACAGGTTTAATTACATTTCAGAATTACAAGATCTGAATGCAATTGCGAAAGTCGAAAATACATATGAAGGACTCCAACTCTTACTCTGGCTCATCATATGGGACAAACACTGAGTTTTTCATGGTTTGATTTACGTATTAGGGGGAACTGGCAAGTGATGTTATGCAAATGAAAAATTTTTTCAAATGTCCTTCCAACTCTGCATTTATATGCTACCGCGTAGGTTTTAAAATGACAGATGTTTAGTTTGATTTTAATGCACTAATTGGTGTATAAATGTCACTGAAGTGAGGTATACCTTTAAGTAATGTGTTACCCAATGCGGCATTTGAACTTTTTGGGACTGAATCCTAATTAAACAGAAATTATTCCACTCTGAATAAAAGAGGATATATATATATATCGAAACATTTCCAGTGCAAATCAAACTACTTTTACTCGTGCCGACTTTTTCATTCTGACGCTAGAAAAAAGAAAACTAGCAAGATAATGTCAACAAATCAACAGCCAAAAATAGGTAACCGTGAAGAAGTATATAGAAAGTTGTTGAAACTGCGCATTTTACAGATTCGGCAAGAAATCTTGAAGAATACAATGTACAACGTAGCAAACTTGAATAAACAGAGTCAAGGTATCTTAGTTTCAACAGGGAAAGGTAAACGTTTGGATAAAATCAATCAGCAAGAAAGTTCACTCACTTACGAGCAAAGCACGTAGTAGTATGTAAAATAATGGACGTATTTTACTATACGTAGAGAGGTTGCAAAACATAGCAGGGCGCGGTATGTTCCTTTGTCCATCACAGAAATAGCAACATGGGGTAGATGTGAATTCGTAACAAACAAGAGGTATAGTTCCGTGCTCAGTCATTTACTACTCTAAGCCAGTGGTTCTCCACCGGGGGGAGCGTCAATAGATTTTAAGGGGGGCGCGAGCCCTTATGCGCTATGCAACATGGAAGGTTTGATTAAGAAATTAACCAATAAATACAGTTGCTTATAAAACTTGTTCATTGTCAGGGGGCTTCACACAAAGGACAATTACTCAAAGGGAGCTTGGCAGAAAAAAGGTTAGGCAACACTGCTCTAAGCAAATTTATAGCAGATTGTCGCATAGTTCACAAATTCAGAACATATTACGTATTTTTGCTCTAAATGCGGCTAAAACCGCAAGTGTTACCATGATATACGCATTTATGTTTTCAAAATTAGTGACCAAATGTTTTGAGATTGAAAGAGCAACGTAACAATGTGGAATAGCACTAAAAATGACACACTGAACTCAGCTACTTTGTTCATTACAACAAATTCCGGCAGGTTTTTATATCAACAGAGATATCCTTTATTTTAAAAGCAAACATACTTCAGGATGTGTGACCTTTACAAACGAACCGCATATTTCACGTATTTCTTTTGCTTGCTGCGTTGTTGAGATTGCATTTCCCACTACAGATTATTAATGATAACGATGTTCGCATGATTGCGTCTGTCTTTGTTACGAAACTATATTTAACTGCATTAATCGCACATTTCACATTTTCATTTTGAGTAGAAATAACCTTTACTTGTTGCATATCGTTATTCTTTGCTTGCTGCTTCTGGGCAGCGCAGCACTTCCTGCTGTGCACTACAAACTGAGTCGATTCACAAAACACAGTCTCCGCAAATATATTTTAAGTAACGTTTTCGATCCAAAACTAGGTCAGGCAGTGTTTTGTGTATGACAAACCTTGCGCCAACAGTAACTTGGCAATAACTCATCTTCAATTCGTCAAATACTAAAAATGTCTAACCCAGGTGGAAAGCCATATCTCAACCATGGACAGCAGTATGACATTAAACAGAGTAAAACTAAGTCTCGGTAACTGCAGTAGCACCAGAAACTACAGAACGTCTATATCCGGAAATCCGAAAACATTGATTGCAAATGTTCGCGAAAGGCAAATCCCATTACAGTCATTGCATTGCAGAAGAAAATTGTGAAGGAACATACCATCAACGTCCTTTCAGACAGGTACAGTTTTTTTTAAACTGTTTTCCAGCAGGCGGTGGAAGAGTAGGTGTCCAAATCTAATGTAATTCTAAGCCGGCATACTTAAAAGTAAAAATCTGCAGCGACGTTCTCATTGCGTTTGTGTCTTTTGACTTCGCATTTTCAAAACAAGAAATTGTACACATGACACCGCCCAGTTGTCAACAATAGAAATGAATGTAATACTGTTGGAGATAGGGGTAGAATATGTTTCTACCTGACTGCTGGCTGCAATTTCACGATAGAAAGTTGATGGTATCAAAGACTACACAACTGTGTTAGAACAAGAACAACCAAATGCATCACTTCACATAAGCAATATACCTCTTGTGGTTTACTTCACCTCGGATTTTGACAACAGACGTGCAAGATAGTGGATGATAAAACTAACAGATTGGACTGTACAACCGTGGTCTGACGACGGAAAGACGTATATGCTCTTCAGTTGCGACTTCGGATGCATAAATTGCCAATCATATTTTGCAACGTATTGTGATATTTCAATTGGTAACTCAGATGCTATAAATTGCACGTGGTAAACTGCGGTACACGCAACAAACAAGCTGCTCCGAGAAGCAAATTCATTGCGATAACCAGATTTTGCGGTTTGTTAAGACAAACACAAGTTAAACATATTGTTACATTGAAATCTTTGCGCGACCTAAAAAAACTTCACAACCTCAGGTTGAGAAATGCTGCTCTAGTAAAAATAGAAGCTAGTCTCGGTTCAAGTTAGCCTGAACACTAACATTTACTGTGAAAAGCTCGAGGAAATATCAGACTTGATGATTTTTCCTGAATGCTTCCACGGGCCACTGAAAATGCGGTGGCGGGCCACATGTGACCCGCGGGCCGCTAATTGCCCACCCCTACTTTATATGATTGAACTTAAAGTTTATAATATTTTCAGACAACATGTAGCTGCTACATATTACAACCACGTCTCGCCGCAAACCCTGGATATCATTCAGTTTCACAGCGATCTTACTCTGTTAAGTCCTACTTTTGAAATAAAATGCTGCATGCTACAAAACCAAGCAAACCGCTTGCTCTCGTGGGCCAACCTTACAAAGTACAAAGCAACGTATAATATCTTCAGAGGGAGTCGGTTCGTTCCAACAGGGATATTGTTGAGATGTTGCGGAAAACATTATACTTTAAGATAGAGCTTTTCGTTTCTTATGCGCATTGTTTTTGGCAAGAACCGGCTTTTTTGTGTAAAAAGAACGGATGGATTGAGCTAAACCTTGGTTTTCCCACCCTTAACCTTACTCTCGTGTGTCGTTCCACTTTTGAGTCCATACTTTCGTTAGCGATTTTTGTCTTATAGAAATATCTTCAGAATTTTGCTTATTTTTCCCTGAATGGGTCCTTTTTACAAATAGATTTTTTTTGCAATGTGAAAGCAATGTTTTTTACTCAAAATAGTTCTTGACCACCCCATAGCAATCTAAAAAGACTTGAGTGAAGGTATGAACTTTTATAATGCACGTGACAAAAACACAAAGAACGCTTGCTGAGGTGTCTCATATAAATGTTGCTCGTACTTGTGCGAAGTCGACAGTACGGCAGAACTGTAAAACTGACAGTTTTCAGTCTATGGAAGTACCACTCTCAGTAAGAAAACGCTGCACAATTAAAATACTGGACAAAGACACACCTATTTCTGTTGGCTCGTACGTGTTTTCGTCCGGCTTCTTTTGCGACCTTTTACCCTGAAAAATAAATATCAACATTCAAAACATGTGCTGTCACTGAAATCGCAAATAGTACGTTTTTACTTTGTGCTGCATGTGTGATGGATAATGGTCCACGGGCCAGATAATGGTCCATGGGCTAATCAAAACCGATGACCCCTGGATTTCTCAAAACTGCTCCCGTGCCCCATCAAGGGTTAAATGAAATGGTTCTAGAGTATCACCTTGTTTTCAGCCTATATCACATGTCTCGATTTTAAACAAACCTGCATTTTGAAAAGAAACAGAAAATTACTTTTTAGTGAATGACATACGGGATGGTGTAACTTGCACCTCTCATACACTGCGGTTGATGTGCTTTTCCAAATCCATTAAAAATTAGAAGAGTTTTCTACTGGTCCTACCGTTCCGATTTCTGAGTCCAGTTGTAGTCTTGCTTTCTTGGGGAATTTAGAAGTCAATCGGGATTACCCTGGGATTGCTTTTTATTGCCCTGAAAATTGTTTTATTTGCTTGATTTTCATATCTCTCATGCCACTAATGGGGTGACTTCTTCCCGATTCTCTGAACCGTACGGCTATGCTGTTACGAATTGCTGCAAAAGCACCTACGGCCAGAGCTGTGGAACCAGAAACGGAGCCCAAACAATTTTGGCTGGATGAATCCGGAGCCAAAAACTCTCAGATGGTGGAGCCGTAGCCTGAAATTTGAGTTCCCGTTCGACAGACATTGTTTGTGAGACAAGCGGGTTATACAAATAATACAATGTGTTTTTCTGATCTTTTGGACCAAATTGTTCTGGAGCGGGTAGCCGGAGCCAAAAACTTCCAGACGTTGGAGTCGGAAGCAGAAGTTTTGGATGCCCGGACCTGGAACCGGATCCTGAAATTTGAGTACCGGCTCCACAGCCCTGCCTACGGCATCGTTCGTCGTTACTGATGTGAAAGTTAAAATTCTTTCGAAGTTTTGAAACAGTAATTGCTACAGGGCCAAAACCAAAGGGGTCTAAGGAGTATGTTTCCTCCTAGAACAATACGTGAAATATGTATGCCGCGCAGAATTTTACCAGCCGTAAATTAGTTAAACATTTTTGAGGCTCTTTTCATAGCACTAGTCAGGCGCTCAAAATAAATAATATGTTACATACGGCGTATCACATTTGGGTTAAGTTGATCATTGTACAAACGTGTCATGGTTACTAACGCATGAGAACTAAATTGCCTGATTCACCATCGGAAGTCAAACAGAGTTTGTATTGTTTAAAAGTTTTTTAAAGAGACACAACTCAATACTTGCAAAACGGCGATAGTGAGTGATTCTCCGCTTTTGTAGGCAACAGACTAATTTCCGATCAGAAACGTTTCTTCTTTCAATCTCTCTCACGGGAGAGAAATCCGCAGACTCACAAACATCGCACTCAATTGAGCCCGCAGGATCGGGGCTGAGTATGACTGATCTAAAATTTGCCGAGGTCAGCATATTACGCTTCAGGCCCGTAGCCACGGGGGTCTTTCGGGGGTAGTGCCCCCTAAATTTTTTTGTGCCCAGAGGAATTTGTTTTGAACATAAAATAAAAAAAAAAATCTTTCCCCGTTAAAAATGTATTTCTCCCCAAAAAAAACTTAAAACCTGGCTACGGGCCTGTTACACCACTTTGGCTGGAGAGTTTTCTAAGCAACAGCGAAATTATGCTCAAAACAACGTAATCATTTCCATGTCTACACCAGCCCACCTTGTTTGCATAGTTTGTATTATGCGTACTTTTTTCACAGATGTTTTCACTTCTGAAAGATGCAGAAAGAAATTTTAAAGCCTCAAAGCCATTACATAATCCGTAAAATGAAACGAAGAAACGTCGCTGAATCAAAAAATTACACGTTCGTCCGAAATGTTTTGTGCTTAACTCAAAACGAAAGTGTTCTCTTTTGGTAGCATTTCTTTGTAGCAATTTTTGAGAAGTCGTTTGGAAAACGCTTGTTTCGCAGAACCAGTGAAAAGTGTTTTGCTGACCGATTGCGTCTTTAGTACCAAGTCATAAAAATGTACCTGTTATCCAACCTTCTAAAGGTAGATGTACTACACGCTTTTCGTAAATTTTGTGAATGTTGCTGGGACAATCTTTGCTTCGGCCTACAGAACGTTTTGCATTTCACGATATATTGGTGATAATGTTCATCAACACAAAAGTTGTAAGCAGTGTAAAACGTTAAGTTTTTTTAAACGTAAACGCCGATTTGCTAGGACTTTACGAAAGAATGGATGATGCTGTAGTGTAGATACAGTGGTTCCCAACCAGGCGTGTGGGACATCATTCCAGGGGTGCAAGAATCTTCTGTTGGAAATGATAGGAAATTGATATATTTGTTACTCTCCTGCGGCCTTTTTGTTTTTATTTTGCAATGTGTTATAGATAAAAACGCAAACTTCGTTAAAACGTACGTGTTGCGATTATTCGCATAAATATTAACTGCAATCATTCTTCTTATCTATACGAGCTTTTAGTGGTTTTGCTCGCTATAAAGCAACATTCCATGACGAGCTAACGTTTGTTATGATAGAATTGGCAACATTACCGATGGTGCTCGCGACATTTTCCCGTGTTTCCAGAGTAAGTAGTCCTTTTTCGTGAAAAGTTTGCAAAGTATCAGGAAAGTTCGGTAGGAACAGAAACACTCCAATGATTGTACCACTGAGAGCCCAAGGAAACTTTGAAAAGCTACTGTGCTTGTGCCATTCGTTGACGAGCAAGTTTCAGATAAAATTTTTTAATTCTCTACAGTTGGTTTTGATGACGACCATTTGCGGCGGCAAGAATCTAAGAAAAGAGAATTGAAAACATAAAAGAGATGCTCAGTTTGTAAAAGTTGCAAAACGCTTATAGTTGTATACGTTGTCGGCTGTTTAAATAGTTTTCAGGCAAACTATACTCACTGAAGTTGTAAGCATAACCTAAATGCGTTGCTTTTTTAGATAGTTCAACTGTCCATATCGAATATAGCGATCTCAATAGAATCGTACAAATCAACAAGAGTCCGATCTTTCATGACTAGACGAAACGATTTGCCTTAATTGAAAATCAAGAAATTAACCCGATATTAAACAGATACACTTTCGTACAACGGTAAACTTTGCTAAACGTTTTAAGTGAAATATCTGAATTGAGATCATGTATTCAATCAATCGACGTCTTGTTGAGGATTCATCGATTGGGTAAGTACAAGCGCAAATGCTTGCTAACTGTGCGCTGAAAACTATTTCAAACGTTTTTATGTAAAGGAATTGCAATTCTTATCCTCTTACAACACCAGACTTACAATTGGAAGGTGGCAATTTTTTATAAATTGCGTTTACAAATTCTAGGTTGTTTCGGCTGTACGCAGAAAAACTTTGCAAATTTTACATTAATCGATGCATTGCGTGCTAGTCGAAATATTTCCTTTTCAATTTCCAAATGATCCACATGCAGTTGCTCATTTTCGATGTTGTGTAGTTTTTATGTCAGACACGAGGAACGTTGAATATTTTTGGACAGTAATATATGATATTGCCTTCCCTTGTGCAGCTGTTGAACTTTGCGTCTGTCAACGCCACTGCAATACTTCTGGTTCTAGGCACACAACAAAAGCACGTCTTCAGGCACACAAAAAAGATACAATATTTTTTTGGAGGTTGCGTATGCGTTTAACCAACATCTTGAAATACCACTAATGTTTCTACGCCGCTATACGTGCAGCATGTATATCAGTCTTCCGAAAATTGATCTCGCAGTGGTCAAAGCGCTGTGATGCTTTCAAGTCGCGTGGGCAAGACTGCACATTTTACATGCCATTCGCGGTATTTCAGACAACTTACGGAAAAATGCCTGAAACGCAAAGTGAACCAAAGCCAGTACACGGTTGGACTGCATCAACGTGACAGAACCTCAAACTGCTGCAACCTTAAGTAAACACGTCTCACTTTCACATTTTCAGAGCTCCTGCTGCTGAGCACTTTCTTTTGCAGGATTAATTTTTTCTGAATTTCATTGCCTAACACTTGCCGTCTGTTACAAGACATTTTTTCCATAATAACCTACGATTTGTATCATCCGATCAACTTAAATTGAATAGAACAAGGACGCAGTAAAAGGCTTCCGGCAAAACGAAGGCTTCAACGGAGCGCAACGAGAATTTTAGCGAACTGACAAATGTGATTAGCTGCCGCACATCTCGGTAAAACAAGATGGCGAAGATGATAATTTTCACTTTGTAATGTGAAAATTAGTTCTGTGCGATACGTACCTGCGACCATATCAACGAAAAACATTTTAGGTGTGCCGCAGCAACTGAAGACACTAATCATAAACAGAAGGTTTCAGACTGGGTAAGCCCTAAAATGTAGTTTATTTCTACTTCATTAGTAGGAAGTCATGGCAAAACGGAATTTTAAGGTATATCACGAAAAAGGCAATCCTCTCACAGTACGCCAATTGCAACCAGTAACATAAGATGTCTGGTGGACCAACACGGTCTTTGACTTTTGAGTTTTTTTACTGGCTTAGATGATTTAGGATGCAAGGCATCGGTAATATTGATTTTGCCACAACACCGGCTTACCTTCTTTAACTGTTTTAGTATTTTAGTTTGTGAAAAGCTGGTGTTTCATAGTGTTCAACGTTTATCAGCTGAATATCTTTCAGTGGTTAAGGAACTATGTACAATGCATGTACAGAGTGTCCATGAAGTCTCTTTCCAATTAAAAAAATTTATTACAGGGTCACTACTCCTCAAGAGAAGGCACAATGTGTATCACAGTTATTGAGACAAAATTTGATGTACAGACTCAACGAAACTACAGAACTACGTCTGGAAAAGATCTGCCATAGCGTCGTTCAATTTGTGTATGGTACAGGAAGTTTATGGAGAGAGGGACAGTGTTGGATAAATGGAAGAGTGGGCGACCAACAACATCTTAAGAAAACATCGATTGTGTAAAACAGTCCTTTGCCCTGTTCTCCCAGGAAGTCCATTCGTACTGTTACCACTTACGAGACAGAACTTCTGCGTTCAAGAGTGCACCAGGTCGTGCACATGAACTTGCGACTATTGGCTTACAAAGTGCAACTGTCACAGGCACTCGAGCCAAATGAGAAGCCAAAATGAAGAGAGTTTGCAGTTAACATGCTGGAACGAATTTCCGAGAATGAAGCAGTCCTCAGGCGAGCTTGTTTTAGTGATGAAGCAACTAATAATGCCCGTTTAGTGGAAAAAAATTGACAACCACTCTTTGCATTAGAACAAACCTAGTTGACAAATCTTGTCAACTGCCTTTGCAATAAATTTTGTATATTGTGAAGTGACTTTCTGGACTTGTATGGATTGAACAATATTTGTTTTCGGCTGCAGTCAAAATTTAGAAAAAATATTAACAGGGTTAACTGGAGGCTACGCAGGTCAATGGACATGATGAATATTTGCGACAAAAGGTACATTTGCGACGAATGATAAACATTTGCGACAAAAGGCAGAAATGCGAGTGATGGGCTAAAGATTGAAATGCAAGCGACGAAAGGCGAAGCAAACAACAAGAAGCGTGTGCGAACCCAGTGAGCCAGGATAGCTCGCAAGCCAGATATCTGGTTCCATTGCCTCTAACCATTACCAAACCATTACCAAACACGCTAACCCAGAGGTAACCAACATTGTAATTGTGCGGCTGGTTCCGCGGGCGCCAGCTCGCCCGCAAAAAACACGTGGGTCGCCATTGCGCCTGTTATATAAATAACATCAACACGATCAATGTTTTCAAATAAATGAATATCATCAATTATTAATAATAACATAATAATTAAAGGTAAATTGAGCGAATTTCTTATTTCATAAGTGTGTATGAACCTGGTAGCCCTGCGCATTAATCGATACCCAAGATATAGCTCTCCGTTTCAAAAACGTTGATGACCTCTGCGCTAACCTAATTCAATCCATGCAAATCTGGGAAGTAGCCAGTGTGATTTGCAGGTCACTGACGATCTTACTAAAAAAATTGTCACGTTCTTCCTAGCATGGTCTATTTCGTTTGTTAGTTCAACAACTGCCAATGTAATGACCAAAACTGATGATTTTGACCGTTTTCAACTTCTCAACACCTTGAAAAAAAACTGCTTCCATTGATGTCTACTTCCTGCATCGCGTATCAACTCCGTAGCTATTGTTCTGCCTACCAAAGTTCAACCTGAAGTCTGTCATGCATGGGTTGACATTAGGCTAACTCAAGACGAGTAACGTTGGCATGAGTTTGCTGTACATACTTAACCATAACGACTAGAGATTGCTGCCCACAAGAATATACGTAGAGTACATCATGACCATTTGAACAAATAGTTACAAACCTTAAAACATAGTTTTCAGCCGTGCTGTAACTGACACTTGATATGCTACAGCTACTTGCCACTCCCGCGGGTCACATTGTTGTTGAGTGATCAACCATAAACTTTTCACTGACGCGTCTTTACAATTCAGCGGGCCTTACATGGAGACCGTACGGACAAAGCAAATTTTCGAAACATGATGTAAACACGCTGTTCTATTTCGCACATCCTTTGCTGACAATCTCGTTACCACTGAAAAGCTTTCATGGTAGTGCATTATTGATACAACGCTCCTCGCTAACATTCACAACAAACGATTGAATTTCGCCAAATAAAGAAAACCCTAGTTTCACGAGGAAACAGTCATACAAGCGCGATTTTAACACTAGCGTAAACGAAAAAAACATCCCGAAAACCACACACCACTGCGAATATTTCTTCCGGAAACTGTAGTTGCATTCTCAACGTTGAGTGACTGGAAAGCATGTCAAAATTGGCACACTTTCTCGTCGCCGCAGTTTGAAAAGCGCTCCAACTAGTAGCTGCCTTAGCTGTCTACAGGCATTAAAGTAAACTGCAGAGTACTACACTTAAAAGCACTAATGTTTCTGTATGCTTTCGAGGAATCAGCCGACTGCCATCTGCTTTCGTCTTTTTGCGATGATTTATTCAGTTATCACTATTTGACTTAAGCTTACGCAATGATTTTTTTGTCGCTCAATTAACGCCTTGGAATGCAGCGCAGGATATCAGTACCACTGCATTTTAGTGGTTATCATTACGCGTATTTTCTCATGCGCTGAAGTTGTTCATTTTTGCACAATATAAATTATGTTGCCTAGTTCAATAAAGGTTTAAATTTTGAAGGCCATAAATAAAAACCATAAAATTCGTTTTTGCCGTTGTCTTCGCTACTTGGAGTCGTTTTTCGTTGGAAATGTACATTTTTAAGCGCATGAAGAATGAAGTTGATTGGCAACTTTTGTTTAAATTTCAAAACTGTACGGCTGAATATCAATAAGCGATGGAAGAACTATCGCAGCTTCTCCGGCCTTATTTGCCTGTTTTTTAGCGGATTTTACAACTAAAAGTTCCACATGCATGGGATGACCGCCCCTTCACAGTATGGCTGTTTGCTGGAACGGACGAAACCGTTACAGATCGTTCGAGCCATAGGAACTGAAAGCTCAAGCACTTGCACGCGACCAGTTGACATTTTATTTCTGGGAACAAATCGTTTCGTGTGGATCTTAGTAAAAATTCGCAAAACATCCGGAAGCCCTAAATTACAAGTATTTTTAGCATTTCAAATGACTTACTTGGCATATATGAACGGTTGCCAGCAGAAAGTCAATAACGGGAGTGATTTTGCCCTGCTGGTGGCCAGCAGCGTGGGAATGTGTCTTGTTGCCTGCGGGCAAGTCTTCAAATTTATGTTCCCCCAATGTTTGAAAAATTACAAGATGCAAATTTATTCACTTAATTCTTTATACTTAAGTATAAATTAGCCATATTGTTCACACGTAATTTTAACTAATTTCAGTGTGTCAAATGAGTTCTCTCAGAAAGGTCATAGCGATTATGTTTAATTTTCCAGATTAGCTCTCCTGTTCGGAAACAAGTTGAACCGCTTTCTGTTTGACATATGTCAAACGGAAGAGATTGTTTTTCGTTGCTTGTTAAGGCCAACATTGTCTCTTGTGATTAATTCACCAGTGATGGATAAAGCAGAGAAATACATTCCACGAAATTCTCGAACACAAAATCCTCCAATTTGGCTGCAATTTCTGCGATAGTTACTTTGTTGAAAGTTTTGCATGGTTCCGGCGGTAGTGTCAACGAAATGACGTGGTTCACGTGGTGAAACTTTCAGAGTTACAATTGCTTGTTGCTAACTTTGAAATCCGAATGGTCCGTGAGAGAAATATGTTACTTGTTCTCCCAGTCTGATTCTTATTGACGTGATAACATGCACACGTCTCCCCTTATTTCCAGTACCCACAAAAGCACCGTTTGCTGAACCATCACTGAGAGATTGCAATAGGGTTGGGGAGGTCAATGACTTTGAATAGTTTGACACCAGTGTAGCCCAGATGAAGTTAACCATTTTCAAAAGATTTCCCAACTTTTTGATTGATAGAATCGTCACTGACAATTACGTTTTGAGAGCAATCTTTTAAACTAAAAAAATGCGATATACCGTATCTGCTCGTTTCAAACGCCATGTGTCTTTTGCAGGTCTTCAGGTTTTATCAATTAAATCAAGATTCGGCATAATGATGAGAACTGGACGTAATCGCTGAAGCAGTATTTTAGTTACCGATTCTCTCACACAATTCCTTGCGTGTACTTGGAGTTTTTTTGAGTGTGCATGTTTATCGTCACCTTTGTGTGTTTTTGCTAACCCAAGTGATAAGAACATTTAGTCTGAAAAAAGCAAATCAATAAAATTGAAAAAACGATACAGCACAGATAGAACTGATGGTGATCACATTGCAATCCGGTGTTGCGTGCCGAGACAAATCTCGAGATGCGCACAGAAAACAAAGCAACTAGACGTTCTCTCCCATATCGCTGCAATTTGCACAGTAAGTCAGATGAATGTTTCGATACTTCATTGGATAACTACCAGCACAATCCCCCCAGTTTTTGACAAAAGGCACACAATATATTTTGTTACGCCTAGTATTTTTGATAAAAAATAATGTAATTTTTCAAATTTTGTGTTTATATTACTGTTGGAAACCCCAGCATAAAGCAAATGGATAAATAAGAAAACTGGACATTATCATTGGATTACCTGTAGACACTGTGTACAGATTCACTATGTAAACTGAATTATCATAATGGTTGATAATTGTGTTCGCTAATTTGAATTAACCAAATCGGTTTGCGCATGTGTGCATAAATGTCGATGAAATGATTTCACTGATTTGTGTCTTCTTCTTGTGAGTCGAATTCCCGCGCTGGTCTCTAGCCTGCAATACACAGAACACGGTTGCCACTGCTAGTCGTTATCCAAAAGATCTTGTGGTTTTTGATTTGACCTATCTATTGTAGTGATTTTAGTGAGAATCCTGTGGCTTTTAGTAGCAGTATATATTTTATTTCAGACTTAACCAAATTGTAAGTGGTTTATCACAGTTTTTAGCATTTCCATAATTTGCCTCCCATTTTGCCAATTTTACAAAAATGTTATACTACGGTTGAATGAAATTGGTGACGATATTATATTTTCGTGTGATATGCACAATAACATAAGCATATTACAGGAAGTTTGTCCCCTCACAATTTTCTAGCAAACTCGGTCCATGACAACTTCTGTTAGGTCATAAACGAAAAACCTGAAGAGGAATTGCAGCATTCACCCCATGCTTCGCATAATTTCAATGTCTTGTCTAGACACAGACGCATTCACAGCGACAAACTGCTTAAAACAAATGTTGGTGTGTGGCCCTTAAGGTTTTGTTGAGCCTAGCGTATGTGCAAAACTAGAGAGCAGTGTGCGAGGAAGTGCTAGCCTGCCATAGCAAGGGAAACGACGAGATCGACTTTAACAACAGAAACTGAAAAGCTCAAGGTGGCTGCGGAGAATGACCAGAAAGATCCAATTGTCTGAGCTAAAACGCCCCGACTGAAGTTTTTTCTTAGCAATACTGTCTTCACTTGAGAACTTTCTCAACTCCTTCGTGACGAGTTTGGCACTTTTTAAAGGAAAGTTCGTGGCATATACGGCAAGCCGCACGCGAGTGCAGGAATACTGTAATAGTAGGAAACAAAATTAAGATTTATTAAAAAACACTTTTTCTTCTTTCCTTGTGTTGCTTGGTTTATGCTGATTTTCAAAAATACGTGGATGGTAACGCGGTTTTCGTCGTAACCCGGATTTTTTATGGTGTACTGAACCTTACTGTAGCAAAAACAACGCGGGAGTGCGTCGCATTGTAAACACTGCACATGAAGTACATCTAAAGATACACTATTTAAACGAAATTTTTCGCACCCAACATCCTAAACTTAAACTCGTTTTTTACGTACCTTTATAGGAGCGCGTTCGTGAACTTGAAAAGTCATAAACTGAGTGCGTCGTGAAACAAGGATCGCCTGAAGTAGCTATGACAAAGTCACGCGGGGCTCGTTAATGCGGCGCATTCGTGTGAAGCTGTGCCAAAAATATCCAATGTTGTTTTTACGGAAATAATATCACTGTCACATCTCTGAATATTTGAGTTCCAGCGTCGTACCCAATGTTTGTGTCGTCCAAGTTGGAGGTATAACTGGCCACACCCTCAGGAAATTGCTAAGTAATGATATGTTACGTTACAAAAAGCTATCATCTACAATAATCCTTGATTTTAGCGTCGTTACCGTAAATGTAAAGAGTTGTATCGACAGGAGTTTCTCCCCAGACTGGCATAAACCTGCAGTTCGTGTTTTGCTGAAGAAATCCATCGTTAACTACACATGCTACTGTTCCGTGAGTGTTCAATTCCATAAATGTAAACAGTCTTCTTAGAGCTAAAATCCCAAGTTGTTATGAACGCAATCCCTGATATATAGATTTGTTACGAAATAGTTTGTTTTATAGTTGTGTGTTAGGAACCCGGTCTTTCAAATCTAAAGGACGTGTTCTGTTATGACAGGGGTGGGAATCCTGCGGCCCTCAGGCCAGATGCGGCCCGCGTGAACATTTAATATTGCCCCCCAACAAAACTTTCGTTACCCAAGTCAGAACGCAACATTGCGTGAAAATGAAACTCAATGACAAGCAAACGTGTAGACAGTAATTCAAGGGAAGTATCCTTCGCTCTTTGACATAGCTTTCTCTGCTTATTTTCCAGGGGCGTAATGAGGTCAGATGGCGCCCGGGGCAAGAAGCAAGTTTGGCGCCCCCATGTTCGAACCTGAGGTCTTTCGAAAGCAAATGTACTATATATTGAAAAAAGTACTGGTGACATTGTTCGGACCTTTCGGCGCCTCTGCAGTCATTCGGTGCCCCTGCAGTGATTTGGCGCCCCCATAGTGATTCATCGCCCGGGGAATTGTGCCCCCTTGTCCCCCTCGTTATGCCCTTATTATTTTCCTTTGGAAGATGAAGGTAGAAATTTAAGATAAAATTATTTATGTTTTGCGGCCCGTCAGCGGCATTGCATAATTCAAGTGGCCTGTGATAGTAAATAGGTTCCCCATCCCTGTGTTTTGAGGAAGTGTATTATGAACGTTGTTTGCAATAATATAGTCCGTTACGAAAGTGGTCTGTTATGAACGTGTTTTGTTGTGACCTGGGTCTGTTATGACATGACTTTTTATGAACGTGGTCTGTTGTGAATCTGGCCCGTTATGAGCGTGATCAGTCATGAACGGGCCTATTATGAACAGGTCTGTTAGTAACGTGGCCTTTTATGAACAGATCTGTTTTGAAAGGAAACCGTACAGTACAGAGGATTAATTAGAAGCCTTGAGTGGTGTCAAAACAAGTACATCTAGAAACCCTATGCTCTCAATAGTGAAGCCGGGCGCTTCATCACACGTGAGCTGCTGGAACTTACAATTTCGTAGCACTTGCGAGTCTTTGCTGGAATCGAGGAAATTCACCTGCCCACTAGCAACTACAGCCTAAGACTCTATGTATAACCTTGTCACAATAGCATGATTTTTCTCCCAAGCAGGGAGCGATAAGAACTGGTGGAGTTCATAGGCGCAGTCAGAGGGGGGCCTAGTGAGACATTCCTCCATTTTTTTGTATTTCTAGGCACTTTGTGCTTTGAGAAGCGGTGTCCCAAATAAAATTCTGTTGGTCGTCTAAAGTCAAACAGTGTTATCCCCCAAATTTTTGGCCCCTCAAAAATTTTGGGCTGGTTGCGCCACTGGTGGAGTTGAAACTTAACGAATCGTTTCACAAAAATGTTTTTACGGTCAGGTTCACAGATATTAGCTGGGCACATACAAAGAAACAAACAAAAAAGGGCATGGAAATGGATCAGTTAGACGCCTTTCAGTTAAAACCCAGAACACTATATAACTTACGACCCATTTTTCGCGGCGGCTCTAGGGGTGATTCTGGGACTCAAGTTTCCCCAAAATGACTCGTGAGGAATTGAAACTGACATAGTAGGTCAAAATCAAAAGAATTTGCAAGGCATCTCTGCTAAGTATTTCTAATAATCATTTGCAACATTGACGTTAACATGCTCATCGACGCAAGAAGAGCATAAGGTTAAGCCCCAAAATGCCCAAATTTATTTATACCGAACCTAGGGGACTTTCCGCTAATTTAGAGGGTTTGAACAGTTCCCTAGCTCTATCAGTCGGCAAGTTATGACTGGATAAAGTCTAAAGGGGAAAATGACTTCTTGTACCCAACGCGGAAGTAAACGCTGTCTCCGGATCTATAGTTGTATTTAGCGTTTCTATTATAATGTGAAGAGTCATGGACTTCGGAACGATTTCGTCAATGAGGCAGTATTTTTCTAGGGAGGGCCAAAAGGATTTTTTCCAGGCAGGTGCCCATTTTACCAACTCCGAAACTGAGAGAAAGACATTTTTCTACTAAAACGTTTTGAACCTAATATCACATTTCAAAATCCAGGGGACCAGTCCACCTGGCCTTTCTTCCAAAGTCCATGTCAACAGTGCTTATCGACGACAATGCATTAATCCTCAAGTTGTGTGGACGAACCGAGCACATATGGTGTAAACGGTTTGCGCAAGTACGGAGAAAGAGATAATTTTTGCTGTTTCACGGGGTGGCCATTTTCGCGGACACCTCGGATTGTAAAGGCAGCTTCACACAGAATCCGGTTACGGCTTACGAACCCGCTTATGGCCAACGTCAGTCTTCCCACACGCAGCAAGAACACTTATCACCGACAACCACGGCAATCCGGCTTACTTAAAACAATTTTAAGTAAGCCGTAAGCCGGTCGAAACCGTGAAAATTCAGCCCGATACAGCCAACGGAGCATATGTGAAGACTGGCGTTGGCCATAAGCCGGATCGTAAACCGTAACCGGATTCTGTATGAAGCCGCCTTGCTCCGCCCAGCCGGAACTTTATTCGGC
>Ga0210059_1005139_pt1 | contig 21042 bp, 15 predicted proteins | sample Ectturendosymbi2_FD_188042 | JGI IMG/M metagenome (GOLD analysis project Ga0210059, IMG submission 188042) | Ecteinascidia turbinata endosymbiont from Florida, USA - Sample 2 (SPAdes) (version 2) | ecosystem: Host-associated > Tunicates > Ascidians > Unclassified | place: Key West, Florida...
CACTCTCTTTGTAATAAAGTTTTTGCAAAATATCAAGCTCAAGGGGGGGTTAACCCCACCCCCCTTGCGTACGCCCTTGCTTTAGAGTGCCAGGAAAAAAAAAATTTTCTGAATTCTTGTACAGAATCAGTTCCTCCTGAGCTACCTGCTATAAAACAGTTTGCGGTGGCGATTTCGCGTGTGTACAATGCTGAAGAAGTTGCCAGACGAACTGTCATCGGAACGTTATTTCGTCAACTGTCGTGCCTAATTTTTCGTTGCAGCGTGGTAGTGTTGACAAGATGTCGACTTCTGTTTAATCCTTACCAATGCAGTCCTGTTCGGCTATGCATGACCCTTGCTCGTCTCCTAGGCTTTTGAAAGCTTAAAGAATATTGTTGCGGATTACTCGACTATAGACGCTCGACTTGATCATCAAACAGAATGTGATTCAGTAAAGCAAGGGAACCAAGTCGCTCATACTCTTACCTTTCAGCAAACCCATAGTTTGATTCGATATCGTGCTGTTGTCAGTGCCGACAGAGATGTTTTCATTATCTTTGTTGAGCCAGGCGTCGTAATCGAGTTCATCATCAAGAACATCGTCATCTTTAGCAACGTTGAGAGAGGTCTCATCGCTGTGGTAATCCTCACTTTTTGCGCTGTCTCCAAAATCTTGGGCCTCGTACAAAGGATAGTTCGTTGTAGAACTACGAGTCGATGTTTTGGATGAAGCCGTAACAGGCCTGAAAAGCCAACTGTATTCACTTTTTTCCCGTATTTTCTGGTTAATTTCTGCTCTTTTAGGGAAAATGTCGTCATACGTAGGTGGTATTGCCTTCCTGATGCTGAAGTCAAGGCGGGAAACTGACGGGTGTCCTTCATAACCCACTGCCACCGAGTACCGCCTGTAGACGTAATCGCTCGCCAGTACACCACTGACCATATCACTAGATGCTTGGATGTCTTCATCTCCATCAAGTGAAACTTTGCAGAGAAGTCTGTTCCTATAGTGAAATTACAATGCTCAAAACCTTCTTGAAAAAACAGGTTCAGGTATGGAGTTCATAATGACATTTAGCAGATTTTCTACAACACTGACCTGATCAGGGGCGTAACGAGGTTAGATGGCGCCCAGGTCAAGAAGCAAATTTGCCACCCCCATGTTCAAACCTGAGGTCTTTCGGAAGCAAATATACTGTATTGAAGAAAGTACGTGTGACATTGTTGGGATTTTTCGGCGCCCCCCACAGTGATGTTGCGCCCCCATAGTGATTCGGCGCCCGAGGTATTGTGTCTCCCTTGCCTCCCCTCTTTACGCCCCTAAACCTGATCCATGGTTGAGCACGTGGGGCATGCCCTTTTCAAAATCACTGGTAAGTATTCTATAAATTATGTAGCAATTGATTAATCTACTTTTGAAGATAAAACCTAAAGTAAAATCCTTTTCACATTATGTAAGTAATTTACTTGTTTCTAATTCCAGCACTACTGTGTCTCATATGAAAAAGCTTTTTTTGATGTGAAAAAGAATTCATTATACATTTGGAGTAGCTACATTGCCGTTAAAAATTAAACAAAGTTTAGCAACTTCACTTCAGCACATATCTATACTGCAGTGTTCCGCAAGTTTCAGTGTAACTTTCTTCAAAACAAAATTTCTGTTCCAAAACAGCAGGTATTTTGCACTGCATCGCAAACAAGAATTGGCGCAAACTTGTGTTAAAAACTACCTACACTTAAGAATTTTCCAGAAGATCGAAATTGTTCTCTGAAAAGCGCAATTATGCTTTAATAATATTGCATGTCTAAAAAGGTTTCTTAAATACCTATAGTTAACTACAAGTCAGAAATATTTTTGGCATATTTAAAGCTTAGTTTTCAAATTAAGTAAGCTTGGAAGTTTGGCAATTTTTTCCGATAATCACTTGACGACATACTTTTTTCACTGATCGGAAAGTAATTGATATGGTATCCATAGAACAAAGTCAACGGCTTCGAGAAAACAAAACACAAAATAGACAGGTTTGTTAAAGTGGTTGACTTGTTTTAACGAACAATTTGCTTACACCTTGTGTTTATCCATGTCTACTAGTCAGGCGTAGACATGGATAAACACAAGGAGATCAGTGGGGTCAGATTTAATTTATTATTGTAAAGAGCAACTAAAATATCTTTTTTAATAAATGCCGAAATTAGTAAATGCCGGCATCGGCATCTTTGTCTCAAAGTTAAGAAGTTGCTCCACAATCCTACTTTTGCACAAATGTGTCTATGTTTTGTCAAAATGAAGCAAAAAATATAATATATTGCAATCACACTCAATATATATAGAGCTGCAAATAGTCAGAACTTTTAAGGCGATTAAAGATTATATGAGAAGCAAACTATCAGCCAAAAATGAAAAGATTTATCCAAAGTCGTTGTATTTTTTGTGTAAACTTTTTTGGGAGAAGCGAGAGCTTAATTTGCTTCTCCGGTTTGCGTCCCTGCATATTACAACTTCACTGGAGCAAAGGCACTGACTGAGTGGTACAGTGGGTTGAGAACGTTTCACCAAAGCTGGAAGCTGGTTTCGATTCCCAGTCGGTCCTACTGAAGATTTGAAAAATGGTACTTGCGACTTGCCCAGCCTCGTGCTCTGCGGTAATGCGGGGGTACAAGGAAACGGTTCACGTGTGATGCCGCCTTTGACTCGCCATCAATGCCGCATTTACTGCGAAAAGAGCTTCGTGGCCACCGGCGCAAGCTAACGGAGATGGGCGCCGCAGACCCCATCACAGACCGACACCTCCGAAAGAGTGCAAATAGCAAGCATAACGAAACTTAACTGAACTGCAACAAAAGTAAAATGCGATGCAGAAAAGTTACCTGCACGAAGGCATAGGTACACGAACTTGACTCTCAACCATGCGAAACCACTCAATTTGCACATTCCATGTGGTTTGCAATCTGTATGGCGACCACTTCCTCATAAGCTTTTCCCTGTCGCTTTGCCGTCGGTGCACGCTGATCTGCAGCGTGTATTCTGTTGCTCCACTCGTAACGGTTGCTACACCACCAGGCGGGCGAATGACTCGCACACACGGTGCCGCATCTGGGCGCAAGATCAACAAATATGTTGTTCTTGAGTAGCATCTAGCTTGCGTCCTTTTGTTTAAAAGCCACAGTGCTATGCTCACTGTTTAGCAACCACCGGCCGCCTACTCAACTGAACGCATTGATGCGCAGGAATAAGCACCGTGGTAATTCGCAGAAATCGGTCTTCCTCCGCAAAGATGCACATTGCGACAGGATGGGAAATGGACGACATCTAAAAAATCTACATGAAGGCTTGTTACTCCAAAATAAAATTTTAATCTAGTCTTTTCGTATTTTTCAAGCTCTTTGATCCTGCAAGCGTAAGGTTATTGGAGCTAATATCGTGCTGATAGTAGAATTTATTCGAAAATTTCGTTACTGTTAGAGTGATATACCTTCTGCTTGAGTTCTGATTTTTCCAAGCCATGCAAGTTCATGACTTTGGTTACAAGGTCAAGTAAAACAGATCGAAACTTTCGTGTTGTAGCCAGTATAAACAAGCGTTTGCAGGTTTGCGGGAGAAAAATCAAAACGCTATTTTTAATATTCATATATTTTACTTGTGCCTTTCAGTAACTCCCGGTTCGCAGTAAGCCGGAAGCTCATTCCTATTTTTCTCTTAGATGCTTGCAGATTCATGTTTCCTTCACAACCATCTTATAACCAAGAAAATTACAGGATTTGCTTTCTCAGAGTATCTAAGCTAGCTCAAGGAAGAAAAGCCTTGAATTTATACCTATTGAAAAAATATTTACTTCTTTGAATGTTCAAAGTGTCATTGCAAATTTTATTTTGAAAAGAGTACAAGCTAAATTAAGTAACATATCATGAAGATGAAAAAAATACATTTATCAAAAACGGATGACTAAAATCTGCATGCTTCTACGAATTTTCGTTATAGTAGATATATCTACCGAAATTCGGTAGTTTTCTCATAATTTGACTTGGGATGCTTGCACAAGAGAATAAAACAAACGAAATCTACTCAATATGACAGCAACATACTGTATATTTTTGCGCTGCACATCATAAAAAGCTTTTTCACCTTCACATATCCAGTTCAAGCTCTCTACCACGTTTCCTCCGAAAATTGTGGGCACTTCATTTATCAAAACACAACAGATAAACCATGTGAGATAACCAACTATGCTGCGCATTAGGTTTGTCAATACCGATAACGACTGCTTGTTGATTACAAACCTCTCCTTTATAGACATCCAAATTTTTCAATTGATAGCAGTACCCTTTTATCGGGTTTTGATCATTCAGCAGCAATAAAACACACTGTACGATTGTAAAAACCCAAAGTCCATTATGACATCATAATAAGGTAATTTTGCAGACTAAGATCAGGATGCTGTTGTTTGCTACTCGTGTTGTTATTTCGAAGCGTTTGCCACCAGGTTTCAAATCAAGCAGATAAATTAGATCTTCTGGCGATTTTTATTAATAACCGACGTTTCGCCCAACTATTCAAGTGGCTTAATAGGTGGGCGAAACGTCGGTTAATAATAAAAATCGCCAGAAAATCTAATTTATCTGCTTACAATCAGGATTTTAATTTGTTAAATGCTGCGTTGCCAACCTTGCAGTTTTCCCGCGAATTTGGGCTTGTTTTTTGTGGAGATGCGGTTTTTTTGAAGACTTGCGGGTTGCTTGTTTGTGGGCTTGTGTTAATTAAAATTTGCTTGTTTTTTGGGCTTGTTTTTTGCAGATTTTTGTTTTGCGGATTGCTTTTTTTTCAAATTTTGTGGCACTTTTGCAGCTTCAATTCACTGCAAAACGAAATTTGGGAGTGTTTTTGTGTAAATTTGGACATTTTGGGCTTGTTTTTTTCAGATTTGCCTCCCTGATTTTATATTTAATTTACCTGCTGGTTTTATGCTTTTTCGAATTTTCCTACCAAACGTAAGTTGGGCTTGTTTTTTCGTTAAATTATTACCTTTTCTGGGCTTGTTTTTCAAATTTGCTTGCTTGTTTTTGCAAAATAACCTGGTATCACTGATGCTGGTTCTTGATGTCGAGAAGCTCTACTTATTCTTTTGGCTTCGGTGTCTTTCTGCTCCGCAGCTATCCATTCAATTGTCAGCAGCAATTCTTGGTTGCGCACACCTTTCCACTAAATCTGCCCTTGTTAAATAAGTTCTGGGATATCCGGGATCAAGAATTAACCTGTAGGAAGAGCCGAAATGGCAAATTTTCAGACTTTTCTTTCGATGTATGGAGATACCAGATGGTTATCTTTTTCGTAATATAACACTTGAATAAATCAAAGGACAATCAACTTTTCGAATCCATTCCATCATTACAAGACACATAACAAAAGCCATTAAGACTAGTGCAATTGGCAAGTTACACAAAATTGCTATGCCAATGACGCATCACCCTTCGGTTTCTTGCATCTAACATAGGTAGTTTTTGACAGAATAACAGGTTCGTTATTAAAACAGCTTGCTTCAGGGATAAGCATAAACATCTGTTCAATATACACCTACGTGACAGCTCATGCCACGCCAGAGAGCATGGGCGTGTCTTTTCATAACAGTATCATATAGGTAATTCCATGGTTTATCAAGATCGACGTAAAACAAATTGTTGCAGCTATTCGCGCCCCTAAAAATTTAGAATGGCTTTGTAAGATTTCTGTTATAATTTTTTAGGTCAACATTGCTGATGAACCAGGGGCGTAGGGAGGGAGCAAGGGAAGCACAATGCCCCGAGTGCCGATGCCGAATCACTGGGGGGCGCCTAAATGTCCCAACAATGTCGCAAGTACTTTCTTCAGTACGGCAAATTTACTTCCAAAAGATCTTAGGTTCGAACATGGGGGCGCCAAACTGGTTTCTTACCCCGGGCGCCATCTAACCTAGGTATGCCCCTGTGCTGAGCAGAAACAAGCATAAATGGTAACGATTTTTTTGTTTTTTATAAATTTCTATTCCCTCAACTCTTTTACTGCTCCCTGCCGCTACTCCGGCGTCCCTCGCTCATGCCATGGCATGTATAAACGAAAATATTGAATCACTGAAAGCTTTCTTGCAGTAACCTTTCAACTTTCAGGCAAACGCAGTTAGAAACTGCTACACTGATGTAGATCTGAATAAATAATACGGAAGCCACTAAAGCAATTATCTGCATACACAGTTGATTGTTTACGCCTGCGATGAGGCGCGTACATGACTGTGAAATGCAAAAAACTTCTGTGATTTACAGATTGCATTTATTTTTAAACTGATGTAAATTCTACACAGTCATATTTTTGCTTTAAAAAATTGAGAAGTTTTGGATTTTTGTTTTTTGTGGGTGACGTCATAATTGGAGTAGGTTTTGCGTTTTTTGATGACGTCATCCGTCCCTGGGAGCCAACCCAACGAGCCAACTTTTTGGCTCAAGTTTTTATTGGAAACATAGGCTATAATACGAGTCTTCAGAGGGTTTAAATTGCCTTCTAGCCTTTGTTCTTCGAAAGTCATGGCCAAAACCGCAAATTAGTTAATTGATTCTCTAGGGGGATTACAATATCATTAGTCTGGCTACATACGTTTTCGTTTGTGGAGATTATTGTCAAAGTATCCCGACCAATGCTTTGCCTTTAGTTTCGCACTTGAAACATTTGCCTAAGTCTGAATACGAACGATAAGTGTTGAAATGAGTTCTCTGACACTTAAACTTAGTTGTGGTTCTCAGGCTGAAACAGACAGTGCCAGATACCAACAACTGCCTAAGCTAGAACCATCGAGGTTACTGGGTTCAAGCCCACACTGAAGGTATGCGAACACAACCGAGCCGCACACACTTCAATGGTGCCCGATGAGGGACACCTCCAAGAGACCCAAGGGGGCCCAAAAAAACATCCAGATGGGTCAAATCGTGAGGAGTTGGGATGGAAAACGTGCGTCGCATGAAAAAGCAAGAAAAATAAGAAGAGGGAAAAAGAAGACAAGACAAGACTTAATGTACCGAAGACAAATTAAGCATGACTTGCACGCCATCGGATCTGGCTGGACTCTTGATATCAATTGGCATGATAGTTAAAAGAGAAGAGAGTGGGCAATCCAAACACTTCTAGGAAGGAAAGTGATGTAGCAGTCGCGCTTGTGCGACTGGCTGAAGCACGGAGAAAAGGAAAGACCAAGAAAGCGACACTTAAAAGTGACTTCCATGCACATGGCAATGATAGCTCTCTTTGGCCGAAACGTCTGGCGCGATGACATCACCAACAACTGCCTAAACTAGCACCATCGAGGTTTCTGGGTTCAAACCAACACTGAAGGTGTGCAAACACAACCGGGCCGCACACGCTTCACAAAACCAGCTTCTCACATAACTGATTGAACAACGGGATTATCCATGAGCTTTGTAAGAACTTATTGTTTTCAGATTTTCATTGTCCAAAAGTACAGGTCAACATATCTTTCATGTGCAGTATACTTTGAGAAATAACAAACCAACCATAATGTTTATGACGAGACTGGAATGAATGAAATATGCAGCATTTACTCACACATGTTAATCAGATTTCAATGTTGGTTTGACCTTTAGGCTATGGGTTATAAACACTACACTTCTGCCAGTAAAAAGTTAAACAAGTCAATGTCACAAAACTATGAATCTTTGGTAGACCATGTGCTTAAAAATACGTTTATTGCAATGACTTTCTGTGCATGGTATTTTGTTCAAGGATATGTACACTGGGTAGTTAGTAGATTTATAAGTGAGAATGGTAGGCTACCAGTTAAGCCTTGCAACTAATAACAAAATCATTCATAAAAGTAAGGGCTCTATATTATTGATTTGAAACCTATAAAATTGAGGGACCCATATATTTTTAAAGAGTATTGAGCACCTTATCCATGACAAAAGAACAAAGGGCCTGCTTATCCTGTGACTAGGATCCCTTAACACTTTGGTTGGTTGGGGTCATCTTATCATTTGTCTGAGGCCCCTTGTCCTTTGAATCTCCAGTAGGTAGAGTATTAATATTTAGCCAAAGACTAATAGGCCTCCTTATCCTTTGATTAGGGGACCCTAACATCTTGGTTAAGGACCTTTTACATTTTGACTGGGGCCCCTTGTACTTGATTATACAAAAAACTATCTGAAAGAAAATTGTGGGCCGAAAAGCGTGTTGGCCAAGACCGGCATTTTCAGCCCATGCTTATTGAGAGCGAGTGCAAGACGAAAAATCAATATATTGTATGACTTCATAGGTTTCTTTTAATCATGTCAAAAATAACAGAATTTTAACAGAATTTCAATGCTTTTAGCAGATTTTAGCTGAAAATTTGTGACAAGGTTCTCAGCAGAATCTAGCATTTTTTGTGACACCTTTTAGCAGATTTAAGTCACAACCATCTGGCAACACTGGCGGTCAGCAGGCAGGCCCGTAGTTAGAAATTTTGATTGGGGGGTAAACAACAACGAACTCTCAACATTTAAATATTTAATGCTCCATGTTTTTAACGCATCATCCACAAAAGGTGCCTTTGCCTGACGTATTTCCTGAATTGTGCTCAGGCTTAAACCGGCAAATAAAAGGTCTATTTTCGTTGAATTGACAAGTTTCAAAAGTCTGTTTTTAGTGAAGTTTTAAACTTCTACTTTGAACGAAAGCCGACATTTCCTCGTAAAATTTTCTTGCAAAAGCGTTTGTGAAAATTTCGATGCTATAAGTCAGGGGTGGAGTACCCCATTTACTATCACGGGCCATGAAATGTGGAATATCGCCGACGGGCCGCAAAAAAAATTTTATTTTATGCTAAAATTCTAACTTTATCTTCCTAAGGAAAAAAGGAAAGAAAACTATTTGGAGCGCGAGATACTTCTCTTGATTAACTACCTAAAGGTCTGCTTATCATGGAGCTTCGTTTCAACGCGATGTTGTGTTGTACCTTAGGTAATAAATTATCTGATGCGGGCCATTTTGAATGTTCACGCGGGCCGCAAGTTCTCCACACATGCATATGTGTAAGATATGCTGTATGCCTTTTGCAGCCAATATTGCAGTAGCGCAAGAAGTCATCATGGCCGCCATTATGATTGCTCTTTTCATAGGTGTAGGAGCAGGCAAAGTTTTGGGGTTGCGAAAGAATTTTTCCCGGATTCTCCAAACTTTCCGAAAAATACTTCAAATAAAGTGGTGCAAAATAAAAAAGTTCTTAATTCGGGCGCAATGTGATCTCCAAAAAAAAGCTTTTCGTATCAATTCGGGCGCCAGAGTACATCTGACGCAATGAACTCAGTACCAACAAATACATCTATCTATTCGCTAAACGCGGCCATCTCAAAATGACCCGCAAGCATGGGCGTCGGAAGAAATTTTTTCAGGGGGGGCAAAGTCGACATGTTGCTTATTTTTTTCAGATTGCTGACGATGCAATGCAAATAGACATTCCCAAAACGCTTTATCCTTTCTGCACCAGTAGCGCAGCCAGAATGATGCCGAAGAGACCATGACCTCACCCGAAACAAACTTACTAAGATTTTTCGCTTGCGCTTTGTATCAATTTTAATTGTTCTGAAATAAATGGAAGGAACAGTCGAGCGTGCGTCACGTGACTGGCCTCTCCCGAACAAAATCCCTGCCTGCGACACTGTTCTGCACCACATACAAAATGCCCCATGTTGCGACAACAGTCATAAAAATGTGCTTCGTTGCAGTAGCGTAGCCAACCCAAAATTTTTTAGAGGCCTAAACATTTTGAAATTAAGGGAACAACTGTATTTGGTTTTGGTACACCGCATCTGGAAGCACAAAACCACAAGATAAGTTAGAAATGTTGGGGGCAGTGGCGTGGCAAGAGGGGGACCAACGTCCCTGGGCGGCACCTTCTGGGGAGCGGCACTTTGTTGATAAAAATTTTATTTTGAAACGAGTTTACATTTCTAACTCTTGTTTATTACTTTTTAATAAAGTTTTAAACGGTCTAAGTCTTTTCAGTTTTTGTGTTTGGAAGCCCCAGACTGGTAGGCTAGTCTAAAAAACAAATCTGGCTGTGGAGTGAGCAAATTGATGAATTGCTTACTCGAAAATCTGGGTCAAATTCAATGTGCTAAAGTACCCCAGTATTTGTCTTGAAATCAGTTTTTTTAACACATTTACTTGGGAGCAATTGCGCCCCAGTCCTTACACCTTCCTCTCCAGACAAAGCCATTTCCCTCATCCCAGTCAAAAGTTCTTAGAACAAAGGAAAGAGATGACATTCGATCGCAGATAAGCAAACATTACTGATCCGGTACTGGTATTTCGCGGTTTATATTGTCCCTACTCTGAAAATCTAATGAAAAAGGCCCTGCATGTAATCACGGCAAATAGTTAAGGATAGCTGAATCCGTAGAGGGTCTGAACAGCTCTCCAGCTCTAGCGGCTGGCGAGCTATAGGACTGCAAGGCTTTGCGAAAAAAGTGGCACTCGCGGGAGGTTAAAATTACTTAGTTGTTCCTGTGTCCTTCTCCTTCCTTATGGAAAATGTGGGCAGCTGGGGTTACAATTTTTCAAATAGATATTTTTAATTGGTATCTTTACTCTTTGTGGGTTTATTTAATTCTATTTTGTATTTCATGCATTTCGCAAAGCTGATGATGCCGGCTAGTAGACGAAATTTATACCCAGTGATATCCTAGTGTCTGATTCTTTTCTGGGAAAAGATTCTTTTTGATAGACAGCCTTAAAATGTGTTTACGTGAATTGTTAATTGTGCAGTCAACTTTGCAATAGGGTGAAAAAATTGTACTGCCTATTTTCCAGTTGTTTTTTTGTTGCGAAAAGAAATTTGGCATATTTTTTCCTGTTTGGCATATTCTGAGACACAATTTGGCATATTTTGTCTTTGTGGACTTGGCAACACTGTACGGAGTACGGTAGCAGAGGTTTTGCCGCATGTGACTGCTCAACGGCCATCGCAGACATCTTGGCAGGTAATGCAGCGAAACAGTGACTGCTGACAGCGGTAAGACACGTAGGTTTGCACTGTGTGAAAACAAGCACGGGTTAATCTGTAGCAATGATTCCACAAGTTTGAAAAATCCATTGTTAGTGTGAGACTGAACTCTTGTCCAGTTTACGTTTGATGAGCGTTCACCGTGAAAAAATCAGCAAAGACAAGCAAGGTTTTATTTACATGTTTACATGGCACATTTCACTGTGGCCACATTGTGGCTTTTGGTCGATTGTGGCTTTTATTCTCTGAATCACGTTTAAGAGTGTAGCTTTCTTAAGCGTGACTCAGCAAATGAAAAGCCACAATCGACCAAAAGCCACAATTAGGCCACAATGAAATCGAAATGCGCCATGTAAACAGGCTAATTGAACACCAAAATTTTCATGGGAGGTTCATTTAGTGGCATATGGTGGTCATTTGTTTGTGGTGTGCGGTCTTTGTGACGTCACAATTTGACGTCATATTCACGTTTCCAAACCAACGTTCTGGCGAAGGTTGTTGACATAATAGGCATATTCTTCTACACGCACTCCCATTATTTCACGTGTCATTGCACTGAGTATAAACTATCAGCGCTCCAAGGTAGGATATCGAAGGAAAACAAACTCAGGGCTGCGACACAGGAGTTCATAACTGCAAATTTTTCGCTGCGTGTTTAAAACGGGGAGTATACACACTCACCACTGCGTCAGAGCAATTTACAACTGCAAAATGAGGCTACGCTGATGTCTCGTCGAATACGAGCAGCGTAGGTGTGCGGCTGACTGGCTGACGCACACCCCGGTTTGCAAGATCGAATCTTGCTAAACTACACAGCAGTGTTGCCAATCTGTCTTCACCAAAAGACGCCAGACCTTGTCCCAAAAAATCCTGGAAAGCCAGATAGCAGTTTGAGGCAATTACACATAAAACCAGTGCCGGAATAAGGTAGCGCGGGGTCAGTGGTCGACTGTTTGATTGGATGCCCCCTACCAAATCCTAGTATTGAGCAGTGGCGGATGGTGGTGATTATTACTGGATATACGCTGTTTGTGACGTCACAATATGACGTCATATTCACGTTTGCAAACCAACGTTTTGGCGAAGTTTGTTGACACAACACGCCCATTCAGGGACGCCGGAGCAGCGGTAGGGCAGGTGGGGCAATAAAACAGTTGAGGGCAATGGAAATTTATAAAAAACAAAAAATCGTTACCAAATATGTTTGTTTCAGTTCATCAACAATCTTGACCTCAGAATTAAATAACTAAAATTATAGGAAATCATTCTGAAATTTCGGGGTGCCCGAATAGCTACAATAAATTTGTTTCAAATCAATCTTGATAAACCATGAAATTTTCTATGATACTGTTATGAAAAGCAGTGGTGTTGGAAGTAGGGGTGCAAGCGCACCTTCAAAAGTTTTGATTTGCTGAAAATCTGAGCAACATCCCTGAAAATCGGGGTAGAAATTGCGCCCAACGTTGTTTGACTTCAAAAAATGGCACCCAAGGTTTGCAGAAAAACACACGAAGACCTTTTTTGTGTGCATTCGAAGGCAAATTTTTTTAGGTAAAAATTGCACAAAAAACTTTTCGGGCAAGTTTGGGGAAATTCGGGCAAAAATCCTTCGCGCTCCCAAAAATTTGCCTGCTCCTACACCTATGATGAAAAGGCACCTCCACCTCCGTTGCCCCCTTTTGAAAGGGCAGATGGGGAAATGCGCCCGCCATGCCTCCACTATCCGGTGACCCTGTGCATATTATTCTACAATCTCTTTACTCGTTGTTGTAGGCTACAATGTGTCACTGTAATGAACATAAATTATCTGCGGTCTCCTAAGACAGAGCAGTTCATACCTACAAAAATATCCAGCAACGCGTTAAAACAGGAAGTAGAACACACTTGGTGCTATGTCAGGGCAGTTCACAACTGCAATAATACAAGGCTGCGCGAATGTCTCGTCGAATAGCAGTCGATCAGAACGTATGCGCTTGGGATAGCGGACACCCAGGGTTGACAGTCTGAAACTTGCTAAACTACACAAGAATTGAGAATGGGCATAAAAGTACGCAAGAAATCTTTCGTTTTTTATTATGTGACTGTTACATGTACAACTACTGGGAGGCAGAACAGATACGGGGTTGTTTGAGCCGTTATGATTAATCCGCCTGAACTGCCAATTATTGACGAAGCTCGAAATGATACACATATTTCAACCACAATAGTGCGACTGTATTAGCACGAAAAACGAAATGGGAAACCAGTGATGCATTATAAAATCAGCTAAATCAAGCACGTAGAAATAGTACAGTTTTGAAATTTGGCTCAGAAAATCAATTAAACGTCCATAACTATCTATTTTTAGTGTTGATATACTTGGAACCAACCAAAAAACACCCGTTTTTCTTAAAAAGCCCACTTAGAAAAACAATAAACCCACAAAAATCCCACGCTTTACTTTTCCTTTGAAAAATGTACTGTGAAGTAATAAGGAAAATAAGCAGCACACTTGTACAGTTAGCTGTACATTTTTTAATGAAACAAAACGAACAGCAACGACATTTGAAGGAATTGAGACAATAATAATTCGAACAGTTTGAGTAAATTGTACTGGTTATCTTCTTCAGTTCTGTAAAATCGGTGTATTTTAATCAATTTTTCTGCCTTGTCTGCATCCAAGCTGTTTCTGATGTTGGACCATACCAAACCATATATTGAAAAAATACACTAGGCCTACAGTATATAGATGTTGAACTACTAGGATATGTACATAAACTTTCCGTGAAACTGCAAAGTTTGCGTGGGAGTAGCTTTTCTCTGTTTACTGTGCGCGTTCTTGCTAAACCTTAAAACTCTGGAGTGAATTGACCAACAACACTGCGAAAACAAAGATGAGGTACATTTCTTTACCCTCAAAATTGAATGCCATAATAGGTATAACAAGTTATTATTGTGTAATTTTTTGAACATGGTGACATTACACGATACAATAAAAACAATTCAGAATGGGGTTTTTGTGCTTTTCAAAAAAAAGAACGAAAATCTGTTTCTTTTCAAAGGAAACAAAAAAACGCATTTAAAAAAAACAGGTGGGTTGTTTTTAAAAAAACGGGTTTTTCTCAACCCCGACTATCTTTCAATCCTTTTTTGCATTTTCCATGGAACAAGTCACGTCACTATCAGTTTGATTGGGTGTGCGCCGCACACCTATAGTATAGGTCATGGTAATGAAGAAGCTGAGAATTACTGGCATCTCAATACGTAAAGATTAGTGTTGACAAAAAACAAGTTTCGAAGAATTAAATCCATGCAGAATGTTTTAGTAGACTTACAATAGGAAAAATCATCTGTTATAGCATTTAAGTTTTTGTAATTTCACTCTCTGGATGCCCCCCTGTCTTGGATGCCCGGGGCCGGCGCCCCGTTCGTCCCCTTCTGCACGCCACTGCGCGGGGTCCGTAGCATTTCAACAACGCGGGGCCCTAGTTTTGGTTTACCAGGAAGTTTTTTACCAGACATTACTACTTAGTAGCGTAACTGAATCACTTGGAAATATCGTGTAGTGGGATAAAAACATATTATACCAATGTTGTCTGTTAACCTAACGCGCTCACTAAGCACACAAGCAAATCATTTAAGCTTCACCAAGCATCTAATTACTTGATATTATGATACAATTATCTGCTTGAAGCAGTTTCTTTGCATTATATTAAAAATTCCAAATAATTGCAGGCAGCTGGTTGTACTTTGTCCTGGTGTTACCCAATTAAAAACGTCGTAAAGAAGAGAAGTATATTTTTTGATGAAGGTGTAAAAGCTTTCATGTTAAAAAACTGTTGAAACAGGCTTTGGTCAGAAATTTGTTGTTATCTGCCAAACCTGCCAAACGGTTGGTAAACTCCTGCTAGAAAATGAGCTAACTGCTAGATTGAAAATTTTACAGATAACAGTGAGAACATCCAGCTAGATTTTGCAGCAAATCAACAAAAAACGCAACACTGCTGACCGCAATCTTATGCAGTTTGTAACGTAACTATACAAAAAGAATCAAACAAGAATTTCTGGACACAGACAGCTTTCAATTGGAAACCTTCGCTTACTACTTACGGCAAATTTAGCAAATGCTGACTTCTTTGACTGAAAAAGATCTATATAATGTAATAAATAGGAGTTGTTACAGAAGACCGCGGGGCTCCCAAAAGCGCGGGGCCCGTAGCAATGGCTACATTTGCTATTATTGTTAATCCGGCTCTGCATAAAACATGCACAACCACACACAAAATAATAGACATTATAACTCGTCAAAAACATCGATATAACAGAAGTCCAATCTTTAAAAGCATATTCTTTATCCGTAATTACACTGTCATGCATTTGTTTTTTTATCAATAGGCCTAACATCGATCATTTTTAGGGCAACAGTAAATTTTTGCAATATTCTGTGCACCCTGCATGGTAATAGACCCTCGTCCCAACAGATTTGTAATGAATATGCAGCTCAGACAATGTTTTGCCAGAGCCAAGCCTATCCGACTGAAAATAAGCCAGAAAAAGCCAGATTTTCTGGCTTTTTTATATTTCCATAAAAAGCCAAAGCTCTTTTTGAGCTCGTGCAACAGTTCTATCATGCTACAGAATTTGGTAATGCAGCCAATACGGTCAGCGTTTGCGCTGATCAACCACAGCAGACAAAATAAATAAAATTATTTCGGATAAAGTGAACTATCGTGGAACATAATTTTAACCATGCGTAGTGAACGAAAAGTCTGCAAAAATGGGTGAGATGGTTTCTGGACGCAGGCGATAACCCTGATTCTCACCCAAACCTAATTATTACTTTTTGGCCCATTTACAAGGTTCCTTGAAATTTGCATGCAAATTTATTCCGTGGTATTTGCATTAAGTCGACAAATTAACAAACAAAAAGTATGAGAAAACATTTAATTTCCTTTGTGCAGGTAATAACGATTTTGTAAAATATCAAGCTCAAGGGGGAGGATTTAACCCCAAAACTCCCCCTTGCGTACGCCCTTGTTGAAGATTTATTGCAGGGGTGGATATTGGAACTTTTAGGCCCGAAGCGAACTCAGAAAGTGACCCCACAACATCACAAAATGTGTGTTATGTTATGTGTGCAATATATTGTCCTAAAAGGATCCCATGGCGCCTATATTCGATTAAGTTATATCAAAGAAAGAGCCCCTATATTTTACACTTTCTTTGCAGAAACTTTATTCGCTGAAAGCAAGTTAAATTTTTCATTTTGTCTGGGAATTTGCTTTTGCGTTAAAGTCCATTTCACATTGTAAATTGTATGAAGTCATTTGATTTTAAATTGTTTTTTGTCTACGGCCACGCATTAAGGTTTTTTAGGGCTCTTTGGCACATTTGCGCATAACTTTTGCTTTATTGTCTTTAGAAATGTATGGCTTGCTTAAGAGCTTATTAAATGTGGCTCTAGAATGGTTTGTATAAGCTTTTATAACAAAACAATGTACAACCTAAGTGCGAAACTCTCAAAGGGGGGCTCCGCGGCATCTCTGAAAATAGCGAGCCCAAGGCGACCGCCTCATTCGCATCCCCTTATATCCATCACTGATTGATCGGTTTGGACGAGATCTCAGACGTCTGCAGCTCTTGTTTCTAAGTGACGCTGACAAGTCTTGGTAGGTAAAATAAAGTCATAATTTGTGATTTAGTTAAAAAGCATGGCAATGCTTGTTTGAAAAAAAAGCATCCTGCTTGAAAAATCTCCAGATATACTATTGTAGGTCTCCATATCTGGAGGCAAAATTCCTGAGTCGGAATGGCTATATTTAGCGACAACAAACAAAGTTTATACGCCATTTTTCAGTACGTTCTTACTACCCCAATATACCGCAAAACAACATCACTATCACTGAAGAGAATATTACAGAATTGCTACACAGCAGGCTAAAAGCGATACAATACAAAAAGTCATGTTTTTTCTCGCTCAATCCTGACTATACATATTTTTCAGGGATCTAATGATAAGATCCTTCTGAACCTGTCAAAATTCCGGACATTTCAAAATTATTTCCGGACGCAAATTTTAAAACCGAAATTAAAGACATTTCAGCAATATTCCGGACGTATGGCAATCCTAAAACCTAGTCTAACGTGTAAATTATCGTAAAAGTACCGCCCGGGGCCGACCATAAAAGTGCCGCCCGTTCCACCTCTCAAATTTGCTTACAAGAATTTAAAATGAAGGATCATGTTTCGTGCTTATTTAAAGACATGAGAATTAATAAAGCATCTTGAAGATCACAATCAAACACTCACAAACTGAAATGGGTCTTGTCTGTCATTGTCGATTATGAGTCTTACTTTATTATTCCTGTTGCCACCTTCCTCATTATTAGTTTCCTATTTTTTATGCTTGCTTTACTTATGCATATATGGACCCAACATGTTTCGTCAAATGTTCTTACCTATTGGTTTTTAGCCTGCGGAAAGCCCATCGCATGTCTCTTTAATGGTTTACTCATTTCGGGGAATCAAACAAAAAATTAGGTGATGTGTTGGCGGCATACTTTGCAGATGTAAAAATTTAAGTATGTTAATATTTCGTGTAGTTTCCCTGTCTTTAAAGCTGGGTGATGTTATTGTCATGTCTTTCCTAATAGACCGGTACTACAACGTTCATGTAACCATCACCAAGTACTGACTGGTGAGTAGTGGCCATTACAATAATTTCAAATTTGTGGCATTTTCCGACTTGTTTTGGTTGTTTCTTACCTACAAATATAACAAACAATAAATCGTTGAACTGAAGAAATTTTACAATACCATTTCTTTGCAATTTTCAAATTCTCGAGACCTGCAGCCTTCGAGACCGAGGCGAGACCTGAAACCTTTGAGACCGAGACTCGCAATAATGCGTCTCGAGACCGAGACCAAGTTTCGAGACTCCATCACTGCATTATTATTACATGTGTTACAGTTTTTTCACTTGTCCATGGTGATTAGCTATAAGCGTGAACTCAGAGCTGCTATAATTTACTGAATTATGCCGTGTGTCTAAATTCCCAGTTGGTGGATTCTTTTGACTTAGCCGCTTCCACCAGCACAGCTAAGTTGCCATATTTCTCACACCTTTCTCTCACCATTTTTACAAAAGACTAGTACATCGATTTTGGCAACTGCTATTAAACAGCTACCAGAATGAATTTGGTGGATTTAACATTTGAGAACAATTTTATTTTTATTGTCCAACGGATTACATACAACGCTTAAACAATCAACAGGTTAACTATATTTGAAACAGTTTGCGATATACTAGATTAACATTTCTTTATAATCCCACAATTTGAATTAGAACTTCATGATTTTAGCATAAAAGTATAGGTCGTAAAAGCACAATGTTTGCAATGCGTGAAATTGCATCAGTAAGTCAACCGCCTCAAAAAGTTATATTTACAATGTTCCTAATCTTATCCCCTAATCTTAACCCTTCAATTTAGGCTTTTGATAAAAGACTTTGGCTTTGTGTCAACTTACATGTAATTTGTAATTCTTAAGAGCATCGGGCCTAAACATTTCTATCTCATGTTTAGATAGCAATGTTCTTTCATGAGTTTTCATCCTACCTGCCCCTCACTGGCAGCTGTATGTCCAGCTCAGCCACAGGTTCGGAATCAACTAACTGCTTGAACGAAATTCATCTTCTTTTATAGCCCTAAATCGGGAATCATTCCTCCCTACTCATGACGCTTTGCATCCTGTCTTGAACGCATGCTAGCTTCCCGTAATGTTATTCGTCCACCTTATGACCTACTGTCACTCTTTAAAAAGTTCTTTGTTTTACAAACCCAGTAATGAAGATATCGTAATCACTGTAGGGTTATTCCTCGCGTTCGTCTTGTTCGAGACAGAGTTCAGGTCGACATGAAGATAGTTCTGCTACTAATGGCGTCTGAGTCTATACTTTCTCAGTCCTAAGGGAAATGCCTTTATGTTGCATGGGTCGTTCGTCAATATGAACTATTCAGTTCTGAATCCTTCTGGCTTGTGCCAATCTTTGCACACAGTTCAGTCGCGTGATGTTTGATGTCGCAATCTTTTTGTTAACTAGCTAGATTCACTTTTGCTTGTAAGCAACACTGTAGGCGTTTGACTTTCTGTAAAACATACACAATATTTTTAAGCACATTTTGCAATATATACATTTACAATCTAACTTTTACATTCAACAATAACTAACACAAAAAATTGGATACATACAATACATATTCTTAATATGACTTTTTGTTACACACAATTTTAGAAATTTTCAGTAATTGGCACATGTGGTACATTTTATTGACAACTTGCATTGCTTGCAATATTATAACTTTATAAGTATGAGGATACGGTAATTGTTCTTTTGGCGTTTGTTACGCATTTATGTAACTGACCATTTCCAAACTTTGTGTAATTGCTTCCAAGGTAAGATCATTAGGCGTCATTTCCTCATTACAGTAATATAACAGATTTTCATTCAGTTGTGCACGTCGGAATAGTCCTCTGACATGGAGACAACCTTTGTCGCTGGTTAGCCAGAGCTCGTACACATCATTGCTTTGATGGTCACGTATGCGTAATGCCGTACTTCTTCCAGCTGGTAAATTTCTTGTTATCCAATTGAGCAGTAATGTAATTATTTCATCTTCGGACAATTTTCTGAGAGGTTCTGAAAAAATACTCCATTTAGTTATACCAAACCCATTTATTAATCTTCTAATGCTTTTCCTTTCTACTTGATGATGTTGTAATAATTCCAGGAATGTCATACTTTTTGTATAGTTTATACGCTAAAATTCTCGTTTATTCTTATGTAATTAATTCTTTTCCCGAGGTGTACTTTCCTTGATTCAGGATCGATAGTAGTTCTATTACATCAGCGTTGTAATTCACATCCAATCTTGCACTTACTTAATCTGTAATACACAAGATATAGTAATTAGCATTCTTCTTGTTGATATTTCATTTTTGATATGACACAGGTATCTTTTGTTATCGTGGCTTCTATAACAAGACGATCACCATCTGGCGTCTTAAATATCAGCGTCGTGATTACTTCATCAATATATGAGCGTGTTTGCATTGCCGACTCTTGTAGCCATTCCATCACTTTGCAAAAATTAGGAGCGTGCTTTTCTTGCTTCATAAAAATAGCTATGCACAGAATATGATAACAGTTGTTATCGAAACGTTTGCAAGATGTCAGTTGTATCGTTTGCTTTGGCCGTAGTATTTATTATAAGGCTATTTAGCACTTCCGCTTTTCGTGTACCAAAGTTGCTTCATAAAGTTTTTTACTTCATCATAAATATTTCTTTGACTTAAATGAGCAGTGTACATGGACATTAAACTATTCATCATCTATACCTTTTCTGTACACAATAATATGCAATTATAGTGCGATATATTTACGCTATACACAACACATATACATTACACATAATTATTACAACACACAGCTATTTTAAAATTATGTTAAAGTTGCATCGAAACCAGCATCATTGTCATTTTCATCGTCAATCATGTTATGGTCTTGAGGTACCATAACACATGCATCACCTTTGAAAACACTTGGTTTCACTGTATTCGAATATACTGTAGTATGTACATATACAAGCTCAAATTCAGCAGACGCTAACAAGACACGCGTTTTCAAGCATACATTGGCACGCAATAGGCACAGAATGGTGTTTTCTTCTGAAGGTGAATACTGAGAAAAAGTACATCATACCTGGGTTTTTCTTTCGGTCATATAGACTAAAATGTTTTTGAAATGACCGAAAAAATTAAGTCATTTCGGTCAGAATGTCTGAAAATATAGGCTAATGAACGCTGTTACAGCGAGTTTTAATACAACTGTAAGACATATGACCGAAATATCTCATGACAAAATGTCTCAGCAAAAAATGACCGAAATGTCTCAGCAAAAAATAACAGAGCATCTGAGCAGTGGCGTAGATCGAGGTTTGAACCAAGGGGACAAAACTTAGCTGAAGCGGGCCCACTAGCCAACAATAAAAAAGTAAAGATATGA
>Ga0210059_1005140_pt1 | contig 21042 bp, 15 predicted proteins | sample Ectturendosymbi2_FD_188042 | JGI IMG/M metagenome (GOLD analysis project Ga0210059, IMG submission 188042) | Ecteinascidia turbinata endosymbiont from Florida, USA - Sample 2 (SPAdes) (version 2) | ecosystem: Host-associated > Tunicates > Ascidians > Unclassified | place: Key West, Florida...
CGAGTTGCTGCGGCAGCACAACGAAGGGTGGGTGTTGACCACACAAGATGCATCGCCAGTGGTTGGGAAGCCTCGAAACGAAGGAGAATTTGAACGAGAATCTTCCCTTGTGCTCAAGCTTCTAGTGTCCCGTCTAGAAACATCTGGTGAGCTGACACTGTTATTTTCAGCGTCGCTGGATTCACTGAAACAGATCAGAGGGAAGTCCGGTGAAACAGAACAACGATCGTTTCTCTGTGGAACCACGTGGGAAACGTAATGCGCTTCGCAGTTCCATGGTATTGCACCGTCCTGGAGACGTTCGTAACGGATCGCCATTTTTCTTTAAACGCTTTTCACAACAGCAACACCAAACAGCTCACAACTTCAAACAATCATTGTCAGTTTATCACATTCACTCCAAAAACCTAACAGCTACATGTTTCCTGTGAACTGCAAACTGTTTTTTATTTAAGTTTTATGTCGAAAAAATCATAGTCGATCTGTCACACGAAATGATCATAAATTTAATTCTTATGTCCTTCGTCAGGATACAAGTATGACTTGTTTCCTGAGACTTTCCAACGTTTCATATTCACTGTTTTTTTTCAGGTAACAAACACATGAAGAGGTTGAGTTTGATTGTAAAATACGTTTCACATTAGTCAATGAATGCACGTTTTGCGGCCGTATAATGTATTTTCACGGTTTGCTGCCTTTTAAAGTATGGAATTCAAATTGAAATCGCGGTTGGCTGGCGTATAAAGTACGGAATTCAAGGCGCGAAAGGGAACGCGTTGTAGTTCCAATAATCTCGCAATGATATCTTTTGTTTCAAGGTTGTTACAACAATTTTCCTGGTTTTGCTATAACCACAAACCAATCACACTTTGCAAAACCCAACTTCTCTGGAGAGAAACGCAGAAGAGGACACGGTTATTGTATACTGTTCACGAATTGTACAGGTCATGACCTTGTAATATGCATTAAATCTTCACAACGAGGTGCCATTTGCGACGAAGTAGAAACCACAGTTCTCTATTACCAGATGCGACAACCGTGACGTAACGCGCAAATCTTCCGAGCAAACCACAATCGCACGGATAGAACACGCAGAACACATTGATGGCTGGCCTGGTGGGCAGCAACAGGAAAAACAAAGTTTTACACTGCGTCCTTGTCCAAACTACCACCACTGTTGACTGCCATCACCACTATTATAAATCATTGCGAACTACCCGTTTTCACCACAAACGATTTCTACCGTTTTTTGTATACGGTTTTTACATAAGATTTCTGGGTAAAAGATCGCGACAAAAATCATCAAAAAAAACTGTTGTGCGGAAATTGATTTTGAACATTCCAACCTTTGTAACAACCACTTTTCCACGAACTTAACGTCAACTTTCCTTTCTTTTGCAAACATGCCACCAACATCTGTTCATGGTTCAAATTCAATCAACACAATTTGCATTTATCGCTCACTGTTGTGTTTGTACAAAAATTGCAGGCATTTTTTTCTACAGATCCAGAAAATATTAGAAATTTTACAAAAGTTGTCGAGAAACAGAAGTTTAAAAAATTTTTAGCTGCTAATTCTCCAAGTGCCCATCGTACACACAACACGAACTGAAATTCATTTGGCCAGGCACCATCGCCTCAACTCGATTTCTTAGCGATGCCAAGTGTCCGTCTCAACGCGGCTGGCGTGCGTGTGCATGATCACGAGCGACACAACGCGTGTTGCTCAAGAGAAAGAAAGCTGAAGAGCAGGCAGGGTTCGCTCATAAGCTGGCACCTCGCGCACTTCTCTTCAAACAGACCGGCGAACGCGACAGCACGTAGACTTCGCTAGTGCAGGATAAACAACAACATTCAGTCATCCGGTGCAATCAAACGTAACGGAAAGCTTAAGTCGGTCACGTGATGTACGGTAAAGGCGATTGGCTTAAAGGTCAACAGTGGAATCAAAAACTGTTTACACCCGAAAAAGACCAAAGGAAGCCGTGCCAATGTACATCGCCTAAAACGAGCCGCTTCTGATCGATTTGGTCAAGCGTAGCGAGTGTTTGATCAAAACGTTACCCACATGCTTCTTTTACTTGTCAGCATCCAATTAAAATCGTGCATTTCATGGTTGGAACGCCGATCTGCTGAAGTGGTCATTTGCCGAAATCACCTCCCAGCCCGCAGACGGCAACTTGTGTTAAACGCCGTGACAAACACCGCGATGTTGAAAATAACATGGCGCTGAATATGCAAGCAGCGTTTTGGTGGCTTTCTTCTTTCTCAGCTGGCAAACCACTGTGTGGTCTGAGGGCTTCGATTCAGCTCAAAACATTTTGCAACTGGATATACCAGCGTGCGCCTGATTTATTTACTTTGTAAAACCAGTAGAATTTTACCTTAAGTGCAGTACAGCAACTGCTTATAGCTTTACAAAGCTTCAAATTCAAATTAGAAAGATTTGGCCTGTTACAAATCAATGCAAAAAATTACTTAAATGTTAGGTTAGTACTAAAAATAAAATCAGGTCCGTATGAAAAAAAAGCCACTTAATTTAATCAACGCAAGCGTGGTCATCATTCGGAAACTGATCGAACGAGTGGACAAGTCCTGATTGTTTGATCGTCGGCCTAAAGCCCGGAGTTTATCGACCCCTGACATTTACATCAGGTAAATAAAAGCAGGTCCGGGTATTGTCAGTGTCCGGCCCGGTCTACAAGAGACAAAGGACATAATGGGTGCCTTCGCTCATTGGTATTGCACAGACTGCATTGCGTAAGAGTGGCTTTTTAGGTAAAGCTTATTACCGCATGCATTCAGTGCAGGAGTCGTGATTTAGTTGCATTTTTCATAGTTGAAACACTGCAAACTTAGGGTGATTGCTTGTTGTTAAAATCTACCACCACGGACTAAACACCTTCGTAAAACAACAGACGATTTCCCACCAGTGTAGAAATTTGCATTTGATTCCTTCTCATCAACGGCGAAACCGACTCGGACCCAGAGCAACATATTGAGCTCGCGTTTGTTCCAGTTCGACTGCCGAGAAAGTGCGTCAAATAAACTGTACATCCACCGCAGTAGTCACGACAATGTGTTTTCGAATAACAATCTGTCGTAAATACAACAGTACAGAAACGAATCGAATTTATTTGACAAACCAGAAGTATGTGTTATTAAATAAGATTAATCGGGTGCATTTTGGAAGCCTTGATTTACTGCGCAATGCGATTCGCACGCGAAGTGTTTGTATGAAAAGACGAACAGATATCTCCGGTCCACGAATGCCTTCTCCTAATTAAATATTTCATTGAACTAGTACGAAAGATTAAGCGACGTGGTCTAACATTTATCGAACAAGGCGTTTTCAGAATTGTAGTGTCATTCGCTTTTCCTTCACGGAACAACGTAGACTGCCGCGATACACAAAGGAAGACCTTCATCCTTTTGTTTTCAGAAATTAAAAACTCTAGGTTTCCTACAAGCTTTCGAGGAATCAGTCGACAGGGCTCTGCTTTCTTTTTTTTGCGATGATTCAAACTTGCACATATCAATATATTCAAGTAACTGGTCTCCACAAAGGCGATGGGTGTGAATCTATCAGCAAATTTTTTAAATAGGAAATCGTTTTCACCTTACACTATGCATCCTCACTGCTAAAATCGTTTCATATAAAACTCGTTTGTGCATTCTGGCGTCTGCATCAAATATCTTTTGTAATGCGAGAGCCGTCCACATTTCTGACCATTATTGTAAAAACGTGTGATTGGCAAGCAGAGCCAGGCCGCGGTTGAGGCGGTCTGACAAACGAGCACATGTAAGCATGTGGTGCAGATAAATGGCACTGGCGAAAGCCGCAAAAATCGACCATCTACCAGTCTGCAGGCTTGTGTTGATCAAAACTGCATTCGCTGACACGGGCAGCATTAGTGCAGCTTGCTGTTCGGTGAAATTGAAAGCTTTGGTTGATGGAAGCTGTTCAGTGTTCAAAGCTGCTGTTCATCAACGCTGATTAATGATCGACTGTCTCATTTTTTCGCATGCGGATCTAACTGATGTCTAGTTCAACTTCATATTGTCTGCAGCGAGCGCATCACAATCACCGCTTCAGTCGAAAAAGCAATGTGTGATGGCTACGCTACGACCGCGCAAAGATTTGCAATGATCTAGAACGAATGGGATCAGTTAAATCTCTGCAGGCCAAGGGCAAGAGCTGAAGCTGCCTTCGTTGGAATATGTAACGTCTCAGAATTAAACTTTTTTCACATTTCAGGTCAACATCAAGAACAATCTTCTCATAACTGAACTCAGAATGGCACTTGACTGTTTTAAATAATTGCTTTTGTCGTTATTTTACATCTTGATGGCAAAATGCCACTTCAATCAACAGCAGAGGTTGGTACTACAGGTAGTTGTGACGTTATCCCAATAACCAAAACATTTCATTTTCAGATGAGCGTATTTTTAAAAGCAAGGGATCCATTCCATAGGTGTAGCCAGGGGGGCATGCCCCCCAAAAAAGGTTTGGACTGGCTACGCCACTGAATTCCATTCTTGTTGACACTCTGAAATCTCTGCTCAGCTACGTGCAACCCTTAAGAGTTACTTGTCTACCTTGTCCAACTTTTGCTTATTTATGTTCACCACAAGAGAACTCAAACTGAGTTTCGTTAGGACAAAGGATTCCAGGATTTGAAAACGGGTTCATTTTAATCTTAACGATAATTTCTTTGCGTACCTTTCCTTTGTACCCTGTCCAGTTGGGTTTCATTAGGAAAAGGATTCGGGGGTTTGGAACCGCGGACATTATAAGTGAGCTTCAATGGACTTGAACGGCCAAAAACATTTCCTATTTTGATTTATCAGCACACTACATCCATGAAGGCTGCATTAAATATTGTTGTAGACCAGTGGTTTTCAACCCTTTTCATGCAACGGCCCATTTTGCAATTGCGAATTGCAACGCGATTTAACCTAACGACTCCCTTACGAAAATTTCCAGTCAGGCATCAGCAGTGCAGTTGTGTTTGCACAATAGAAATTCACAACGACTAAAAAATAACGTACTATATAACTATGTCGAACAAAGACTCATTTTAAATTCATGTACATGACAGCATCAATGAGAAAGACCCGTGCCGTATACAAATCACTCCACTGCACAACTCATTGAAAATTAAAACTAGAATAACTCCCACGTTAGGTACCGCATTCAAATGTCTAATTTACAAACATTACGTCACAGAGTCATTTGTGCGTTGCCAAACGCAACAGTACTGTAATTGTCATAATCACACTTAAAACAATTTCGAATGAAAAAGTAGGCCATCATTTTGGCAGGTGATCGTATTATTTTGGTTATGACAAAAAGTTGTTCCAAATACGAAATATAAAGTATACATAAAAGAAGTTATATTTTATTAGGTCTCGCTACCCTAGAAAAAAGGCAAACGACCCCCACTGGGGCTTCGACCCTAGGTTGAAAACCACTGTTATAGATCAACAATTATCAGATGATGCTGAGGATACCGACATGCATTTTTGGATAGCTTTGAATTTGGAGTTGAATCGCTGTAGCAAGATTAATTTAAGAGCTTTTTACAACGCTCATCCTCGTAGAAACTAAAAAGTGCGTTTCAACTCATTTTTACAAGCATATCGATAAAGCACTCATAATTCGCCACACAGACCGGTGTGCATGGGTGCTCTCGGGCAACTGGGCATTTCCGTCTTGGAGAAGCCACATGCAGATGGTCAAAGTGAAGCAAATACGTACTTTCGAAATACTACCGGTTTGTCTCATTCTTGCTCATTTCAAAGACAAATTTTTCATCGCGACTGGTAGGGAACAATTCAGAAATCACGCAGCTCCAAGATTCTATGTAATTTTCCGAAAATCAATAGACCTAGGCGGTTTGTTTTTAATCAGCCAAATGGCTGTGAAAAATAACAGCGAAATGACTGGGAAAAATAACTGTCTGAAAGTGACTGTTAGCTTGGGGGAAAAAGTCGTGCGTATTATTGCATGCTATATCAATTCAACCTGCCCGGGATGACAAGGCGATAATGCATTAACAAAGACTATGACCATTGTCCAGTCTGGATTTTGTGACGCAATAGTTGTTTCGAAATCAGCAAAAAAGACTGAAGTGGTTCAGATGCAAGGTATGGAAACAGCACAGATACGTGATGGGCAAATCGTTGCCCGCGAATGTTTGCTGAAAATGGGTGAAAAAATGGCCTGCAAAGCAAAAGGTACTGGCCGTCGCACATCGAAATAAAACTCATGTGATAGAAAAAGAAAAAAACGCTTAGAGAAAGAGTGGCGCTGAATTATATCGGTGGGCCACCAAGAATTAGCTAGATACAAATCTAAATATTCGAAACTCAACACCACGTTCTATTGAAATTGCTTGGGGTATTCGAAACTAGGGCCACAAAGGCTATAGGCTGCCACTTTTGCTGCCACGGAACTATTTTCGTATACACTCTTGCCACCAAATACAGAGTGACACAAAAAAACGGTCATCACCAAAAATGGAATAACTTCCAAAATTTTATTTAGATTGACACAAAACTTCAGCTACATTAGGTCAAGACTGTGTAGCAGACATCTCCGAAGTTTCAAGACTGTACTACAAAAACTCTTTGTTTCACTGGCGCTCAAAAAATGTGCTCCAAATGAGCTCCACGGCGCTGCAGGCACATTTGGATCCGGCGGGCGAAGTTCTCGATGACCCTCCCGCATTCCTCCATTGGGATCGCTCTTATTGCTGCTGCGATTGCTGCCTTCAGGTCAGGGATAGTCTGGGGGTTGTTGCCATACACCCTGTCCTTAAGGTATACCCACAGATAAAAATGTGGGGGGTTTAAGTCCGGTGAATGCGACGACCACTGCGTGTCACACCTGCGACTGATCAGTCGGTCAGGGAAACGCTGCTGTAGCCATGCCAATGATTCGTTTGAGGAGTGGGGTTGGCACCATTCTGCTGGAACCACTGGAGGACCTTGACGACCCCTCTCCGTCGGCCAAGTGCTGTCCAGAACTTGCCAAGAACCTGGACATATCGCTCGGTGTTGATTGTCACAGACCGTTCGTTGTCGTCCTCGAAGCAGAATGGTCCAATGATGCCATGTTTGGAGAGGGCAACCCAGGCAGTGCACTTCACAGAGTGTAATGGCCTTTGCAGACAGTTCTCAGGGGGTGTGCTACCCCAGAAGATGTTGTTCTTAGAGTTCACGTGACCTGACAACAGAAAATGTGCCTCGTCCGAAAACCAGACATTGTCAAGAAAATCTGGCACAGCGTCAATCTTAGAAAATATGCCTCAGCTATAAATATCTTTTGCTCAGTAGTCCATGGCATCTCGAAGGTCAAAGTTGGTAGACTCTTGGAATATTAATTCTACTTGCCAAATCTGAAAAATAAAAGAATTGATTATTTCAAAAGCTATTCAAGTTTAGGTGATGACCGTTTTTTTGTGTCACCCTGTATGTGTTTTATTACCCCCACTTCACACAGAATATCGTCTTGACTGAATAATGCTGACTAGGAAAAGTGCACGACCTATGAAAAAGATTTTCTTCTTACTGCTGCATTTTTTCCGACTTCCTCCAACACAATAGATCTTCGCTGCATGACTTTTAATGGGACGGGCATAAGTTTTATTTTATCTTTTGCACTGGCCCAGCTTGTTTTGCAAAATTTATGCCAGCTGAACGTTTGTTTACTGATGCATCAATGTGTGCATCCATGAACTATGAAACACCCTGTCTGGGCCTATGGAATAGTGACGAGTATTGTCTGAAAGCACAAGCTGTTGTTGTCACACTATTTCGACAGCAGTCGCTTCAGTGCAATTTCGCTGCGAATTCTAAGGTTGTTAGTGACACAATGACTTCTGACATTTGTCGCAAGTTGATTTTCTTGTGCTGTGAATATCGTTAAAGCACATCTTCAAGATATTTTTCAGTAAAATATCCTGTGTTTGATTTTAATTGTTTAGAAATTGTCATTATCTTAAAGCAAATGCAGTAAATGCGATGATCTTTTTTTGCTCTTGACCTTTCGTGTTTTGTCGGACACAGCGTGGCAGATACTCTGAATTTGACATTGACCGTTGTGTCAAATTTACAACTCGCCTTGTGAAAAGTCCCGCTTTGAAGCAGCAAAACAGCTGCGGCATCAATGCGGAACCATTTCGCTTGCCCCTCCCTGGAAAATTTCCAATCACACCGTGGTCAGTGCCTTCAGTAAAAATAAACGCAAAACCTTTTTCGGGAAACGAAAGACTATAGTAACTTCGACATCACTCCAACTCGTCAACTGACCTGCAGTTACACGACCCTGCGGTGTTTGTCAGAAACAATTTACGAAACAATTCAAAGCTGATTTGTTGGAGTTTTTTTACAAAATTAGATAAAGTTGTTAAAGATTAAATCCACTTTGGGACACACAACGACCAAACACTTCATCAGCTTCCTATAAGCTTCCATAAAAAACTTGAACCACCAGGGATATTAATCGAATCGACCTTGGTTACCGGCGATAAGCATGGTTTACTGAAAACCAGTGAAGGACAGAAATTGAAATAAGCTGAATTCCTGTGAAACCTTGAAGTTTAAAATTGACACCATCAGTCACAACCAACATCTCAACGTTGGCGACACCATCCTTTTTAACAAAGTTCAAGCGAATTTCTTCCACCTTTGAAGTTAATTGCAGTGGTGAGTTGGATTTCAGTTGACTTCACCAACATACGGCGAGGCCGCTTGCCGTTCGTATGCTAATGCATGTGCGTTGGCTGAAAAAGTATCGCCTCAAGGATATTCAATACGACCGAGGTAAGAACCGCGACAGACCTGCTTTACACAGATTATAAACGTTCAGAGCATTAACTTCATAACGTTGAGTACATGGACAATTTCTAACCACCGACTGGTGAACGCCTGTGCGTGGTCGAACGGAAAACTGCTTACTTCAAGATTGTTCGTAGAAGCAGGTGGCCCACCGCCCAGTCGTTTGTCATGTTCTCGTACGATTAGTTAAGCAGAGCTGTGCGCCTGTCTCATCATAGTTTTATGGCAACAGATCGTGCTCTTGCTTCAAAGAAGATCCTGCGGTGATGCGAAGCAATTATAACAAGACTTTTCATTATCACAAGAAGTTTATCGCGTTGCGCAGAAATTGCTTGTTGTTTGCATCGGAACAATCACTTCTCCAAATGAAAAGATCAAACAGTTCATGTCCAGAGAAAGTTTGCTCCGAAGTCGCAACAGTAAGTTCAGTCCAAACTAATGCACTCGCTCTCTCTCTCTCTCTCTCTGTTTGTACCATTAATTATGCATGGGTGACAAAATCAATGCTTGTTTGACTTAAAAGCCACAAGACTTGCCGAAATCTCATCGGGAGTACGAACCGATCAATACTACAAGATGCAAATACTAACGGGAGTGTTGACATGGATCAACATCAACAAGCGAGCAGTGTACTGCTACGTTAGGCTCGAGCGGAAAGCAATAAATGCTTCAAATTAAGCTGATTTCTCGTCAACAGTTACAAAGACATACGTGAATAGATAAGTTCAATATCATGTTGCTGAGACAACAGCCAGCTCATTTAGGCCTGTGTTCGCAGTTGCTGTTTTTTAAATTGTACGATCATTTAATACTATAACACAAACGTGATCAGAACAAAATTCCCGTGTTTTAGCCTTTCAGACCAGCTGTTCAAGACCAAAGTTGGATGCACATTTTCTGGCCTTCAGTCTGAAATTGGCATTCGCTACAGTACTCGCAGTTCCCACCCCTACGACGATCTGGGTAAAATTAGATGCTACCAGCCAGCGGTGGATATCCAAGGGTGTTCAATGAACACTTTGACAAATAAAGAAAAATACTTTTGAATATTATTTGTTGATTACCGTTAATGACCGTTATTTATTGCATTATTTTCTCAAGTAGTTGATATATTTTTATTACGGTCGAATGATTTTCACTTCTTTGTTCAAGCATGACTCCAGGTTGTTCGACCCCTGAGGTGACATAAATAAACCAAAAAAGAAAAAAGCCAGAGGAACCAAACAGGAGCGCCTCTACCACAGCTTATGTGCTGATCGTCTGGACTGTTGAAAATCTTGCTACGCCAATGTTTTACTCGCATTTCAACTGAAACAAGCCAGTGAAATCATTGAAGATACAAGTGGTAAGTTGGTTTGCTGGTATAAGTACAGGCGGGTAACGATTTAGAATATATCAAAAAGCCGATTTGTGCTAGTCAGTTTGTGTGTAATTACTGCAGCACGAGGGAAGACTTCTAAAATGATAATGCGTCAAAATTAAACACTGCAAGTGTATGGATCAACATTATTGACAATGTGCTGGCTCATCTGCTGGTATGAAATACATTTTACTGTAGAGTTTATGCACTTCCATTTTTTGAAAGATTAAACCTGTCCTTTTTTGTCAACACTAAAAAAGCCTTCAAAAAACTATACATGTTTTATTTTGAGACGTTTCGGATTATTCTTAATCCATCTTCAGTCAAAAAAATTAAAGCTTTAATTGAAGATGGATTAAGAACAAATCCGAAACGTCTCAAAATAAAACATGTATAGTTTTTTGAAGGCTTTTTTAGTGTTGACGAAACTGTTAAGTCTATCCCAGTTTTATGCTCCAAAATGTACTTTTTTGGTGGACAGATTATTGCTGTTCAGTGTTTTCCTGAAATCGTGTGAGAAAATGACATTTTTTGGCATTTACACAGCATTCAAATATTAACACAGTGACAACTGAAGCAGGTTGTACAGTGTATAGAAAAAGCTTAAATTTTTTAGAAATTTCTGTTAAATTCAAGTTTGCAACAGTTATGTGGCTTTGATTGCCAGTAACATGGGGAAATAGTATTTCGTTTCATGTAATAATACTCTTGGTATGTATCCTGGAGCATTTGTTTTACTCTTTTAGACAATTTTCATTTATTTTCAACGGCTACAAATATCGTTAATGATATCAGCAGCTTTTACAGCCATGATTTAATTAGTAAGGGTATGACTGTTATCCTTCATCACAAATGTGAGTGTACAAACAAACAGTCTAAGAGTAGTAGTTGACCTTAACCTTGCACACAACCCATTGATGTTATTCTGAGCAAGTGCCAGTTTTGATATAATTTTTACTTGTTTGTAATACAAACAACTATTTGTAAACAGGGAATTCTTTAGAATCATGTACTACTGTTGTTTCACAGCAAAACAAATTGATAAACATCTGTTTAATAATATAGAATTGACAAAAATACCATTGAAGTGGTCTGGTCACAAGTAAAACATGCACCAACAAAAAATAGTAGCTTGAAGATTACTGCTTTGTTATACAGATATGGCTAAGTTGGTCCAATGAAATACTAAGTTGGTTTCATTGGGTTTCAACTTGGATTCATCATCATCAAGTATCATTACTGAATTAAGCCAGTTAGTTCATTGGTAGGCATAAGCAATAAGCTCGCTTGCTGGTAGTAGTACATGCAGCCAATAGTTTAGATCAAACAATCTTGTATGGCCAGATAGTTCGTGTGATGATTAAACCACAGGAGTTTAAAGTGAGCAATTGGGTAGTTTGTTAGTTTTCTGGTGGACTATATGAGGAGCTTGTGAACGCAGACAAGTGGAATTGGAGTAGAAAAACGTGGTATTTCTAATAAGATAGACATTTTGCTATTATACCGTACAAGATAAGTGTTGTATAACACACTGCATCTGCAATAAATTCCTTGCTGTTGATTGACATTTTTATGCATACATAGATTTTCCAATTTAGCCACTACTGGAAAAACAGTTTTCAACGTGATCTTTTGATGAAAAGTTTTTGTTGTGAATAAACAAAAGGTCAAACATGACTGCCACACTTAACCACTACGTCACACATGTGCAGACAAGAAACCAAGATGATAACGCAAAAGTTTTCAGCATTTATATTTGATGAAATACCGTGGATCATAGGCTGCAGTGTAAAGAACAAACAGCAACATTGGCCTTGTCTGCTGTTTAGTTCATATCCTTTGGTTTGGAACAAACAAGGTTATTCGGATAATGCTGTACGAAAGCATGGAACATCTCCAAACAACACATTAAAGCCTTTTCTTCTACAGAAGTAGTCCTTAATCCTTATCCTTATCATTGGTTTGATGAGTCAGTTGTAATGGTTCAGTCAGAGATCCGTTACGAACCACTGCTCCAAAGACACAACAAGTCTCTCAATCTGGGCTTTGCAAACATCAACACCATTTCAATTACATGTACTTTTTCTTTTTGCTGTTGGCAATTACTGGACAATCACAAACAATCCAACACTAATTCGAATAATAGCTACAATTGAGTTCATTTGAATCGAGTATTAGTTAGAATGTAGTTTTTACATATCTGCAAGTTATAGTTACGGCGTTTTACAAAATAACCCAAACGGCATGTACGGAATGTATTTTGTTCAAAAATTTACAATAAGTGTCATTGTCACGGCCATGTTCTTTTTTTTAGAAACAGCAAGCAAACAAACCATGTCCCCTAACCCTTTCCAGGTTTCGCTTAAGAATGTTGCTTACCTGCAGCATTAAGCTGCGTCCACCTTGCCCCTCCTAATTAGAAGACGGGAAACAGTAAAAAGTACTTCTTGAAGCAAATGCTATTTTGCCAAGACGCATTAGAACATTTAACCAACTTCCAACATGGGTAACATTTTCCGTATGTACGAGGAAATCAAGAAAGCTGCTGATTCGTTCACGAGGAAGTTCTGCCCTCATCTGCATGTGGTACCGTAATCACTGACAAGAAGCAAAATTGACCAACCAATATACTGTACAACCAAGGTTACCATTCAAGTTACAGCGGAACCTCTCCTTGACAAGGTCTTTGCCAAAAGACAGATTCCGCTTGCTGGGAAAGGCCAGGATCGCATCACACCGCAACAAAACTCACGCGCAGAGGTTTTGCATTGAAATACAACGTGGTTTTCGCAACGCCAGGTCATTTACGGACACAGTCTTCGCACTGCGCCAAACCGGGAAAGCACTTTCAGCAACGCCGCTCGCTAGTCCGCTGCATATCGCTTTTGCTGACTTGACTAAACCATATGCTATGGTCAGCAGAAAAGGTTTATACGTCATTCTACAAAAAAGAGTCTATCCGCTACATTTCTCAGCTTTGTCAGGTTGCTGCATGACGACATGGAAGCATGCATCTCATTTGAAAACAGGGCACGCCGCCAGAAATTTTGGTAGGTGGGGAAACAACAACGGAGTCTCAACATTTAAATATTTAATGCCCTTGTTTTTAAAGCATCATCCATAAAACGTGCATTTGTCTGGCGTTTTTTTCTGTAAAGCTGTGTTCAGATTTAAGTCGGCAAATGAAAGCCTGCTTTCATTGACAAGTTTCAAAAGTTTGTTTTCAATTAGGTTTCATCGAGGCTGCCATTACGACGGCGCGTTTTATATTTACACGCTTCTGATGTACACCAACACACGTTCAATGGAAACCGAGTAGCGACTTTGCTTTAAGACACCGACGTCCAAAGTATAACTTCAAAACTTACCCGCATTTAAACGTAAATCCTGTTGTGGTGCAATTCTTGTTCGATTAAGTGACATATGTTGCTGATAAAGGTAAACGCTGGAGTTTTTCAACGCGTTTGAAAAATCTTTAAGATTTTTGATAACCCGTAAAATGTTTTGGCCACGTACGACTTATTCTGTAAAACCTCCGCAGCTACTTTAAAATTTGATTAAGCTGGTTTGATCAGACTTTACCAAATTAACTGACTTCATTGAGATTTGCAATATATTTAAAGTGTAAACACCATCGTAACGCCACTATTATAAACTTATCGACCACTAACTAGTGCCAACAGCGCAATAAAGAAGACTTAGAAACAGGATTTGCTTCCTGGCCAAAGTTTGATCTTCAAGGCATATAAAATATATATCACCACCTTATTCACAGACGTAGCCAGGGGCCATTCCCCCCAATTTTTTAGTATATCTAGTCATGTTGTGCTTTGGGAAACGGCGTCCCAAGAAAAATACTGTTGCTCGCCTAAAATCAAACATTTCCCCCCCCTCTCAATTTTGGCTGGCTACGCTACTGGCCATATTCATGCATTTAGTTTTAAAACAGTACAAATAAATCTACAATATTCATTGATGGCTACGGCGGACACTGCAGATATGGTAAGTTATATGTATAGCAAGCTAGAGTTATCAGAGAGGAATTTTTGCGATAGTCTTGAAATTAAGCTTACATCAACATTAGGTGGGATACAGGAAGCTGTTGTGCCAGAAATGCCAGACGTTTCTCCTTTTTACTTGCGGTTAGTGATTACAAGCGGTTAGTTACAAGTTTGAATTTCATTATCATCAACTACCACTCGGAGGCTCAACCTCAGGTAAAGGTCAGCCATGATATGAATTCCCTAACACGTACACTATACGCAACGTTTAATTAAATCTTGGATGGACAATCAGAAGATCATATTACTTTGATCAGGTTCGACTAAACGCTGAAGTAGGATAGGATCCCTAAGCAACTTCGTTGATTTGCACTGAAGTATTTCTTTCTCTTATACATCAAAGGTTTGATCAACTAAAAATTTTGGGCGCATTCTTTGGAATTGGCGGGGAATTTCCCCCTGGCTACGAGCCTGTTTGAAGGTGGCCTGTCAGATCCCCTTGACCTGGAAAATGGAAAGAAAAGCAAAGCTGTGCTCTTGTTTCATCTCGGGTGTATTTCAACATGCATTCAATGACGGCAAAAATGGCATAACTGATGGGGTTTTCTACGTACCGGCAGACATGGCAGAATGTTCAGCCTTGCAAGATCACGTGCCAGATCAAATACGTGGATCATGCTTGCACGTGAACCATTGTTTGCAGATAGTAATAGTTTAGTCTCACACAGCGAAGCGGGCCTTCAATCAAGGCCTCAGGCCCGCAGCGAACAAACGTCTTCACCTTCGTTTGACCCCTTAGCACTGGTTACATCAGGTGGCCAAATTGAGGCCTTGCTTCAATCATGAATGAATAGTTTTTGCTGTTGCTTGTGCAGCCGTTTCTCTGACTAGTAGCAACAAAAATGCCGTTGTAGTGCACCAGTTGATGTGTGCTGACAGGCCTCCGGCAGATATCATCGTGTACAGGCTAAGCTCGAAAAATACAACGTCTGTTTCCTGGGTTCTTTGATGTACAACGACTGCTTTCTTGAGAAAGGAATTTAATGCAAATTCATGAAAGCTACAACCTTCTGGCGACTTAGTTCCACAGCATGGCACAATCGCTTTACATTGATCAAAATCTATAGGACTTGCATACAAAGTGCACTTCTTTGCTTCTCCAAGGTTTGGCCAAAATACAACCGGCAGGAGAGAAAACCGAACGCTTTTCACATGCAATGCCCAAGCGGAATTTTCGGCGATACGTAAAGGGACAAGATCAGGAACGAGGTCATTTTTGCAGCACGTCGACTGTCGCTTCTTGTTTAGACATCTCAAACAAAAGCGCTTGTGCTGATTTCATCACGTTTGCCGTCTTTTGAGTGGCGTTCATGCGAAGCCTTTCTCCATGGTGAACTGTGATCCGGAACTTGAAGTGTTGACCGTTTCAAAGGTGTAGTAAAAAGAGATCTGCTGCATCCCAAAATCTCGTCCTCCGAGTGGGTAACATGGATGTTTGAATTTCCCTGGCGCTGGCGTGGAGTGCACTTCTTCGGCAAGGTTCAAACGAGATTGATGCTAGCTTCACTGCTCTCCCCGAAGCGACCATCATCTCCTGCAGAGGTTTTTCCACTCTGCTACAACTGCACTATACGTTCACATGAAACTGTTCTTTAGTGAGAAGTTGTCTCATAGACACTCACATGAAACTGCCATTTCATAAGCGTCGCTAGGGGGGCAGGAGCCATGCCCACCCCAAATTTTTAGCATATCTAGTTATTTTGTACTTTGAGAAGCGGCGTCCCAATTGCTCGCCTATAGTCAAACATTTTGCCTCAAAAAAATTTGGGCTGGCCACGCCACTGTGCCCTTTATTGTGATTTGCTCTCAAATACTTCGAATGAAGCCAAATACCAGTGAGAAGCTACAAACGTTTGATAAGACATAGAGGGCTAACAGTAATCGGTCAGACAAAAAAACAGTAACGATATTTAAGAAAGCACAAATGCTTCATTGAAAGAGGCGAAGATATTTTGTTCTTTTCAGGCTTTTTGCTCAGGTGATAGTTTTAGTCTGTCTCGAAAGAAGCGAACAGGAATAACAACGCATAAATCTGAATCTGCATTGACATCTTATCAGGGATCGCAAAAACTACCAAAAGCAAAAACTTTTTTTTTCGACCTGAGCGAGTGTGACTTACAAGGTACATCGCTCTTGGTGGAATGTGACAATTCCATGATTGCTGTATGAAACTAAAATCATTGCAAACAAGTTCTATTTTCGAAAACGAACGTAGTGGATAGTTATTGCGAGCACAGCAATTACAGTCAAAACGAGTCATTGCAAGTGATTTGAAGATTGCAATGCACGCACAGTGTATTACACTAACGAGCTGGCTGATGTGTAACTGTGTATAGTCTACGCCTCTACGGCACTTGGGTGGTGGCCCTGTACAGACGCCTCTGCATATGCCTACGCAGGGGTGTAGTGCTAAAAAAAGAGGTGTGGGAACGCCGTTTCCACAAAAGAGGCGTTCCCACACCTTTTCAAAAAGAGATGTGGGAACGCCGTGTTAAAAATAGGTGCGGGAACGCCGTTCCAACACGAAATAGAAAGGAACACTGCACCAAATAGTTCGAATAAAGTGAGCATTTGCTTACAAGAATTTCCACACTGGATCTTCCTGTTTCACTGCGAAAACGTTTGACTAGCAGTGCGAATCTGCTTGTCGATGGCCCATCTGTGGCATCGCAGTCATGTTTTAATATAATCGTTTGGATCCCACATGTTCAAGCAACGTTACTGGTGCAAAAAGGTGTGGGAACGCGTTCCCACGCCAGAAAAAGGTGTGGGAACGCCGTTCCCACGCTTTCCCACCCCACTACACCCTTGCCCCTACGAGAATCAGGGAGTACACCGCCAGTGGCTTTTACAGGTTCAACCAACTTGCAACACAGCATGCACAGGATTATCTCCAATCGACTTAACCTGCAAATCTTCAGGAGACAACCACAACCGCAGCTATGAAAACTTGAATCTTATAACAAGCTGATCCGTTTCGCTTCCACGCTTCTATTTCATTAAGTGCAACATATTATATCGTAAAAGTTGATTTTTCAAGTTTGTCTTTGTAAGAGGGTGGGTTAGAAGAAAACTTTCCCTTGCTCGTCATGCTTATCATTTATTTGAAGGAGTGCATTGGTGATTCTGCACTTGTTCAGCATCAAAGATAAACAGTCTGACTTGACAATAAACAGGCGCCTAACAAGCTGAAAATTTTATGAAAGCAAAACTTTCAAAAATTATTCACGCAAAGATAAAAGCTTTTTACACAAATTGGTGGGTGCTTTGGCAAGCTACGGGGTTAATCGATTTATTGGACTAAAACCACAGCGACATTGACGAAAGTATTTGCGTAATACAGGTGAGAGAGGGTAAAATTCGAAAAACGTTTTGGTTTTGAACGGTTGGCTTAAACTTTTGTCAATTAATTCTTGAACTTATTTAAGCAACAGTTAAGCTGACAAATACTACCACAAAAAAAGCATTTTTGCCACGAAATAGTTCACAATTTGGTGCTGATCAAGTGAATCTATGAAATAAAACGTGAATCTGCACAGAACGCAGAAACGCATTAAAAACGTTTGTTGCTGTAGTGTATAGTTCACAAAATACCTACAATTTGCGATTTCACCAATAGATAGCGCCAAACACAGATAGCAAACATTCTGTTGCAGAATACAGGCTGAAAATGGCGAGCAAAAGCTTGTTGATTTTAATTTCAGAACAGCGAGTTGTTTGATTGACAGTTTAAAAGCGCGACGTCACATAAGTATGTGTAAACCACGTCGAACGCCTCAACGTAAATGACTAGACCTGGCATTCGTAACTACCGAGTAGATTCACATTTGCGCAGCAAATTCTCCATGTTTTTCTTGAGGAGCAAATTTGTACATTTGGTAATTCACTAACATAAGACTACGCGGAAAACCATCTGATGCTTCATTATAGCTTTTCGATTTTTTCAACCCAAACAATGTGTAACACAAGTATAAACTTGCTGGTAGCGTCTTAGTAATGTACTCAGGGACCGAGCTTCAGGGGCGGGGGGACATGTTATCCCCAACGACAAGGAGGGAGACAATATCTTTTGTTCCCCCAATATTTTGTGATGAAACGTAATGTAGTTTTACAAATTTCGTGGTTACATTACTGTTGAAAACCCCCAGCATAAAGCCGGGGAACAAATACGAGAAAGGACCATTATCACTGAATTCCCTACAGACACAGTGTAAAGATTTACCATGTAAACTGAATTATCATGATTGCTGATAATTGTGTTGGTTGATTTGCCAAGGAACTTGTGAGGCCCAATGATGCAAGGTGCCGTGTCTTTGGCAAAATTTAAATATTATCCCGATGTACATGACAAACCACGGTATGATTTAGGTGTAGTTTTGGGTCATTGTAGAGCGCAGTCATTCCAGTTAATGGAATCTCAGAGATGCATGTTCATAAATTCTACTTTTAATGTAGTGCTAATACAAAACTTTTGTGTGCTTAGTAAAGAAGCAAATACTTGTAATCACTGTCAAGTGCTAGCACAGTACTATACAACTGCCATGACACCATCACCATGGGCCTAGCCAGGGGGGCACTTGGGCCATGATCCCCAAAATGGTCGTACTACGGTTGAGGGAACATAGTGTCCTCATCAAAATGCAAACAATAATATAATATTTGTGTGATATGCGCAATAACATGCATTTCACACAAAGTTTGTCCCCTTCCAAACCCTCTGCGTCACGCACATATTCTTGCACAACGCATAATGATATTTTGGTCACTACAAGTCTTATTGCAACTTTCCATTGTTACAACCTTCTTGTTTAAATTAAAGTCTCAGATTTCCATCAGTCCGCGCGCAGGGCCAACATGACACTGACGTACTGTTGAGATTTGTTATCATTTTGCAATTCACTTTTCACAATCAAGTGCAGATAATAAATAGTTTGTTTGCTCTTCTATAGTAGCTTGTCTCCATCAGTGACCGGGATAAAAGGCTCTGTCAGCGTACGCAGCAAATTGGCAAAACAACGCTTTGACAAATATCGAGGAAACGATGTTGGAGCAGTCAAGTCTAATCTGGCCATAGATATCAACTTTTCAGCACCAGTTATGGTGTTCATGCTCCTGCTGTAATGGCGCTCCTCAAGCCTTGTTTATTTTAGTCCCTGGAATCTCCATTCAACGCACGGCCAACGCTCTCACAAGAAAATCATACATATGCTAAGAAGAAAGTGTTTCCTTGCATATATTTTTCAAAATTCTGCAACTTGTTCACTACTGCTTTGCATGCAACAGTCAGCTCACGTTCGTTGCCCTGTGATCAGTTCCTTCGATTTCTTGAGACCTTGGTTTAAAAAATGCGTTGAGACCTTAGTTTGAAAATTGCCTGAATGTTTCCTAACGGAGCTTTTGTCGGTAACAGAGTGAAGATATTGTCGGGATGACGAAAAAAAACAAATTGAAGAAATCTTGCAGAAAAAATTTTGCAAACTTAAATTTCGCATATGATGCTGTATAATCATTCATGTTAGCTTTCAGCTTCAGCTATTTTCCTTCGCGCTTTGCGTCGAAGACCGTCGTGAATAACCGCTCGCCGATTTTAGAACGAATTCCGTACAACTCACGTATCCTCACTAGCCGTGCTAGCTGATTTTTTGCCCTGCTGGACATCTTCAGCAACGCACCTACTGATCTTAGGACTCGACCTTGGCTTCCGAGATTCATTTTGTGGCTACTATTCATATAGAAAGCTTTGAAAACGTTGCTTCCATGAAGACATCCTTATCGAAGTGACATGTTGTCTATATGGCCTTTCTCATGGAAGTTTCATGAAGTAGGCTGTCCCGCCAAATGTTACTTCCAGAGCTCCCAGCAGCACACACCACTTACATTGGAATTCAGAGCAAAGGACCGCGGAAGTAATTAGCAGCAGGAAATTACCTGGAAACTTTATTTGAGTCACTCGCAGGTAGGAGCTGATTGCATTACAACCACAACCTACTACGAAAACAAACTATGTTTACTGACGTACTTGGCAAAATGTCAATTGTGGACCCAATATGAAATTTCAACAAAATAATATCGATAGCACAGACATCTCAGATTTCCTAATTTGCTCAACGTTGTATCCAGTTGATGAGCTATCACCATTGACGATGGCAAAGAAAATTTATTACTTGGCACCGGAAAAACAACAGTAAAACTGAAAAATGATGCAGTGAAGCTTTGCCAAATCTCCACAAATGTGCAAAATGGTTTGCACTACATTCACATACCGAGAGCAACATCGTCATGCTTCTTAATTAATTTATGCTCGGAGTCTGCCATAACGCTCACATACAACCTACACCGGTATATCCACATGTACACTGTACAGTTACATCGATTTACGACATCACGCACCTGCAGTGCAGTCAAACGTGTAGCGGGCAATCTTAGCAGCATTGCGATCCAGCCCATCATTGCCTGCTTGCTATTAGTACAGCACTGCACGGTGGACTGGATTGAGAGCAGGCTCCATATCTACATGTCTAATAGAAGTCAATCGCATTGATATCGGCTAGATTGCAACGAGCAAATGATGCGGCTTTGCTGCCTGGCACTGCTTCCATCGAATATTGCGGAAAATATAAAGTTGCCAGCTGTCCTTAGCACCCACGCTGCCGTGTTCATGTGCATGTGATAGTAAAATAAGAAGTGAAGTAGGCTATACGGTAGTAAAAGCATGCGTCGACCGCTTCAGCACAGCATCCTGCTACTAGCTGTCGACAACATGGCGCCGAACCCGCA